>UMEL01049836.1_pt1 | contig 33587 bp, 34 predicted proteins | sample 1964741 | NCBI WGS metagenome assembly UMEL01 (sample SAMEA4836019, study PRJEB28245) | human gut metagenome | biome: gut microbiome; material: fecal sample | place: Denmark | collected 2008
TTTATAGAATATTAAAATTACAATAGGATTACTAGATTAAATTACCATATCAATACATAAAAATCCTTTAAAAATAGAGGATTTTAGTAGAATGTAAAAAAATATTAATTAAATTAAAAAAAATCATTGACAAGAAATAAAAAAAATGGTAATATATCTAAGTCTTAGAAAGCAAGATATAAACTCTTTAACACCATACATAAAATTTGTATGGGAGGATCTAAATGATACCGTTATGAGTGGAGGTGTAAAATTGAGAGTAAATATTCAATTAGAATGTACAGAGTGCAAAAGAAGAAACTACAGCACTTCAAAAAATAAAAAGAATACTACAGAAAGATTAGAAATTAATAAATACTGTAAGTGGGACAAAAAAGTTACTTTACATAAAGAAACTAAGAAATAATTAGTTTAGTTTTACAACGTGCAGGTCAATGGCTCAATTGGTAGAGCATCGGTCTCCAAAACCGAGGGTTGGGGGTTCGAGTCCCTCTTGACCTGCCATTTTTTTTATAATGTCGAATCAAAAAGGTGATCGCATGAATCTTTTTCAAGGAATAAAAATGGAATATTCCAAAGTTCAGTGGCCGAGCAAAGAAGAAGTAAAAAATTCAACTCTTTGGGTAATCGCGATGAGCTTGATATTAAGTATATATTTGGGAGTTTTTGATTTGATTGCTTCTAGACTATTAAAGATTTTGGTATCTCTCTTTGGAGGATAATAAATATGGAAAAAACCTTAGTAAAAAAATGGTTTATGATTCATACTTATTCAGGGTATGAAAAAAAAGTAAAAACTGACCTTGAACAAAAAATAGAAACTCTAGGGATGGGGGATATCGTTACAAGAATTCTTGTTCCTGAAGAAGAGACTATAGAAGAAGTGAGAGGTAAAAAGAAGACTGTTGCTAGAAAAATATTTCCAGGATATGTAATGTTGGAAATGGTAGCTACAAGAGAAGAAAGCAACGAAGGAATAAACTTTAGAGTGGATTCAGATGCTTGGTATGTAGTTAGAAATACTAATGGAGTAACAGGATTTGTTGGTGTTGGTTCTGATCCTATTCCAATGGAAGATGAAGAAGTAAAAAACATATTTGATGTTATTGGATTAGATCTTTCAGAGGATGAAAAAGAGCTTAAAGAAGTAATAAAAATTAACTTTGCAGTAGGAGATTATGTAAAAGTACTAAAAGGTGGTTTTGCAGATCAAGAAGGTAAAGTTGCTGAGATAGATATGGAACATAAAAAAGCTAAAGTCATGATCGAAATGTTTGGAAGAATGACTCCAGTTGAAGTAGATTTTGACAGTGTTCAAAAGGCATAATTGGGCCTTGCTAGTGGGAGATGACACCGTCATTACCACACATTTTTCGGAGGTGTAATTTTAAGAAATGGCAAAAGAAGTAATTAAATTAATAAAACTACAATTACCAGCAGGTAAAGCTAACCCAGCTCCACCAGTTGGACCAGCATTAGGAGCTCACGGAGTAAACATCATGGAATTCTGTAAAGCTTTCAATGCAAAAACTCAAGATAAAGCTGGATGGATAATTCCAGTAGAGATCTCTGTTTATAATGACAGAAGTTTCACATTTATATTAAAAACTCCACCTGCATCAGACTTATTAAAGAAAGCAGCAGGAATCCAATCAGCAGCTAAAAACTCTAAAAAAGAAGTTGCTGGACAAATTACAACAGCTAAATTAAGAGAGATTGCTGAAACAAAAATGCCTGACTTAAACGCAGGATCAGTAGAAGCAGCTATGAGAATAATAGCTGGATCAGCAAGATCAATGGGAATAAAAATAGTAGACTAATTAATTTGTTTGGGAGATGGCTAATCGAGCCACTCTATATTAAGTGGTAGGAGGCATCCGCATCACCACAAAGGGAGGAAATTAAAACATGGCAAAACATAGAGGAAAAAAATACTTAGAAATAGCTAAGTTAGTAGAAACTGGAAAGCTTTATGAAGTTAAAGAAGCTTTAGATCTAGTATTAAAAACTAGAACAGCTAAATTTACAGAAACTGTAGAAGTAGCTTTAAGACTTGGAGTAGATCCTAGACATGCAGACCAACAAGTTAGAGGTACAGTTGTATTACCTCACGGAACAGGAAAAACTGTAAAAGTATTAGCTATAACTTCAGGAGCTAACATAGAGAAGGCTTTAGCAGCTGGTGCAGATTATGCAGGAGCTGATGAATATATAAACCAAATTCAACAAGGATGGTTAGATTTCGACTTAGTAATCGCTACTCCTGACATGATGCCTAAATTAGGAAGATTAGGAAAAATCCTAGGAACTAAAGGATTAATGCCTAACCCTAAATCAGGAACTGTAACTCCAAACATTGCAGAAGCAGTAACTGAGTTCAAAAAAGGTAAATTAGCATTCAGAGTTGACAAATTAGGATCAATTCACGTACCAATTGGTAAAGCAGATTTCGCACCTGAGAAAATTGAAGAAAACTTCAAAGCTTTCTTAGATCAAATCACAAGATTAAAACCAGCATCTTCTAAAGGACAATACTTAAGAACTGTTGCTGTATCACTAACAATGGGACCTGGAATAAAAATGGACCCTGCATTAGTAGCTAAATATGTTGGATAAATAATTTAATATAGATCCAAACCAAAGACCGTAGGTGGTTGTGAACCTTAAATTATCCTACCGAGGTTGGAATAAGGTTTCGCTAGCCTCATAGTTTGATTACAACCTCCGTTCCTAACCTTTGGCACGGAGGTAATTTTTAGAAAAAAGAGGAGGTGAATCAAAGAATGGCAACTCAAGCAAAAATCGAACAAGTAGCTGAACTAGCAGAAAAAATAAGAAAAGCTCAATCAGTAGTATTAGTTGACTATCAAGGAATCACAGTTAACGAGGAAACTGAATTAAGAAAAAAAGTAAGAGAAGCAGGTGCTGAATATCTAGTTGCAAAAAACAGATTATTCAAAATAGCATTAAAAGAAGCTGGAGTAGAAGATTCTTTTGATGATTTATTAGAAGGGACTACAGCATTCGCTTTCGGATATGCAGATCCAGTAGCTCCTGCAAAATTAGTTTTTGATTTAGCAAAAGAAAAGGCTAAAGCAAAAAAAGAAGTATTCAAAATTAAAGGTGGATTATTAACAGGAAAAAGAGTTGAAGCAACTGAGGTAGAAGCTCTAGCTAAATTACCTTCAAGAGATCAATTACTTTCTATGTTACTTAACTCAATGCTTGGACCAATCAGAAAACTTGCTTACGCAACTGTGGCAATCGCTGATAAAAAAGAAGCTGAAACTACAGCTGAATAATTTTGGTCAAATTTAAAATAAAAAATTAAGATAGATATTTTCGAAAAATTAAGGAGGAAACAATAAATGGCATTCAATAGAGAACAATTTATAGCTGATTTAGAAGCTATGACAGTTTTAGAATTAAAAGAATTAGTAACTGCTTTAGAAGAGCACTTCGGTGTAACAGCAGCAGCTCCAGTAGCAGTAGCAGTAGCAGGAGGAGAAGCAGCAGCAGCTGAAGAGAAAACTGAGTTTGACGTAATCTTAACAAACGCAGGAGCTAACAAAATAGCTGTAATCAAAGAAGTAAGAGGAATTACTGGATTAGGATTAAAAGAAGCTAAAGAATTAGTAGATAACGGTGGAAAATTAAAAGAAGGAGTTGCTAAAGAAGAAGCTGAATCAATAAAAGAAAAATTAACAGCTGCTGGAGCAACTGTAGAAGTTAAATAGTTTTAACTTAAATTCTGATTAAGAAATAAAATCTTAACTTAGTTAAAAAAAATAGGCACTCTTCGATAGAGTGCCTTTTTACTAATTATTAAGATGATTTAATTTTTATTTTTGGAAAGTGATAATTAATCATTTGGAAATAGATTAGCCTGTTATTTTCAAATGATTAACTATTAAATTTAAGATTGATAAGGGGTGTGAATTAATGGGGAAACTCGTTGAAAGATTGAATTTTGGAAGGATAAAAGAGAGAGGAACTATGCCTCATTTTCTTGAGTTCCAATTGGATTCCTATGAAGATTTTCTACAAGCTAAAGAAGCTCCAAATAATAGAAAAGACAAGGGGTTAGAATCAGCTTTTAGAGAAATTTTCCCTGTTGAATCTTCTAATGGAGATATCAAGTTAGAGTATGTAGCTTATGAATTACATGAAGCTGAACCACCATTAAATGATGAACTTGAGTGTAAAAAAAGAGGTAAGACTTACTCTGCTTCCTTAAAAGTTAGATTAAGACTTATAAATAAAAAAAGTGGAAATGAAATACAAGAATCTTTAGTTTATTTCGGAGAAATACCTTTAATGACTGAAAGAGGAACTTTCGTAATAAATGGTGCTGAAAGAGTTGTTGTATCGCAATTACATAGATCACCAGGTGTTTCATTTAATAAAGAGATCAATATTCAAACAGGTAAAGATCTATTTTCAGGAAAAATTATTCCATATAAAGGAACTTGGCTTGAATTTGAAACTGATAAAAATGACTTCTTAAGTGTAAAGATTGATAGAAAGAAAAAAGTATTAGCAACTGTATTCTTAAAGGCTATTGATTTTTTTGAGAACAATACAGAAATTAAAGATTACTTTTTAGAAACAAAGGAATTAGAATTAACTCCTATATTCCAAAAATATAAAAATAGAGAAGAATTAATAAGTGTTCTTAGAACAAAATTTGAAGGAAGCTTCATCAAAGAAGATATATACGATGAAGAAACAGGAGAAATAATAGCTGAAGTAGATGCTGTTATTGATGAGGCATTAATTGAGACTTTAATAGATGCTAAGATTGAAAAAGTAGTTTACTGGGAAGTAAAACCAGAGGATAAATTACTAGCTAATACAGTATTAAATGATACGACATTAACTAAAGAGGATGCTGTAACTGAAGTATTCAAAAAGTTAAGACCAGGAGATTTAGTTACAATAGAATCAGCAAAATCACTTATTAGACAAATGTTCTTCAACCCTCAAAGATATGATCTTGAGCCAGTTGGAAGATATAAAATGAATAAGAGACTTAAGTTAAATGTAGCAGATGATGAGATACTTTTAACTAAAGAAGATATCATTGCAACTATGAAGTATGTAATCAACTTAAACAATGGAAATGGACATACTGATGATATAGATAACTTATCTAATAGAAGGGTAAGAGGAGTTGGAGAGTTACTTTTAATGCAAATTAAAGCTGGACTTTCTAAAATGGGAAAAATGGTAAGAGAGAAAATGACTATTCAAGACTCTGAAACATTAACTCCACAATCACTTCTAAATACTAGACCATTGAATGCATTGATATTAGATTTCTTTGGTTCAGGTCAATTATCTCAGTTCATGGACCAATCAAACCCATTATCTGAGTTAACTCATAAGAGAAGAATATCAGCATTAGGACCTGGAGGACTTTCAAGAGAAAGAGCGGGATTCGAGGTAAGAGACGTACATGATTCTCACTATGGAAGAATCTGTCCTATAGAGACTCCAGAGGGACCAAACATCGGACTTATTGGATCGTTAGCTATATATGCTAAAATAAACAAATATGGATTTATAGAAACTCCATATATTAAAGTTGTAGATGGAAAAGCTGATTTTGACAGAATAGAGTATTTAGCAGCTGATGAAGAAGAAGGATTATTCATTGCCCAAGCCGATACTAAAATTGGAGAAAACAATGAACTTTTAGGAGAAGTTGTTTGTAGATTTGGACATGAAATAGTAAATATAACAGGAGAAAAAGTTGATTACCTAGATATCTCTCCTAAACAAGTGGTATCTGTATCTGCAGGATTAATTCCATTCCTTGAGCACGACGACGCCAACAGAGCACTGATGGGATCAAACATGCAAAGACAGGCTGTACCATTATTAAGAACAGAAGCACCTTATATAGGAACTGGACTAGAAAGAAAAGTTGCTGTAGATTCAGGAGCTTTAGTAGTATCTAAAGTAGACGGAAAAGTTGTTTATGTAGATGCTAGCAAAATAGTTGTAGAAGATGAAAACGGAAAAGAACATAAATATAGATTATTAAACTATGAAAGATCAAACGCTTCTATGTGTTTACATCAAACTCCTTTAGTATCTATTGGAGAAGAAGTTAAAGTTGGAAGTATCCTAGCTGATGGACCAGCAACAAAAGGTGGAGACTTAGCATTAGGTAGAAATATACTTATGGCGTTCATGCCTTGGGAAGGATATAACTACGAGGACGCGATCCTAATTTCTGATAGATTAAGAAAAGATGATGTGTTTACATCAATTCATATAGAAGAGTATGAAATAGAAGCTAGAAATACTAAATTAGGAGATGAAGAGATTACAAGAGAGATCCCTAATATCTCTGAAGAAGCACTAAGAAAATTAGATGCTAATGGTATTATAACTATTGGTTCTGAAGTAGGACCAGGAGATATCCTAGTAGGAAAAACTGCTCCTAAGGGAGAAACTGAACCACCTGCAGAAGAGAAATTATTAAGAGCAATCTTCGGGGAAAAAGCAAGAGATGTAAGAGATACATCGTTAAGAATGCCTCATGGTTCAAAAGGAACAGTAGTAGAAATTCTTGAATTATCAAGAGAAAATGGTGATGAACTAAAAGCTGGTGTAAATAAAGCTATAAAAATATTAGTTGCAGAAAAAAGAAAAATCACTGTTGGAGATAAGATGTCAGGACGTCACGGAAACAAAGGGGTTGTATCAAGAGTATTACCAGCAGAAGATATGCCTTTCTTAGCTGATGGAACACACTTAGACGTTGTACTTAACCCACTAGGGGTGCCTTCACGTATGAACATCGGACAGGTACTAGAAGTTCACTTAGGAATGGCTATGGGTAACTACAATGGTGGAACACATATAGCAACTCCAGTATTTGATGGAGCATCAGAAGATCAAGTTAAGGATTACTTAGAAAAACTAGGATTCCCTAGAAGTGGAAAAGTTGATCTATACGATGGAAGAACAGGAGATAAATTTGATAATCCTGTAACTGTAGGAAGAATGTATATGTTAAAACTTCACCACCTAGTTGAAGATAAGATGCACGCAAGAGCAATTGGACCATACTCATTAGTAACACAACAACCACTAGGAGGAAAGGCTCAATTCGGAGGACAAAGACTTGGAGAGATGGAAGTTTGGGCACTGGAAGCATATGGAGCATCTAATATACTTCAAGAGATGTTAACAGTAAAATCAGACGATGTTACTGGAAGAACAAAAACTTATGAAGCTATCATAAAAGGTGAAGAGATGCCAGAAGCAGACTTACCAGAATCATTTAAAGTATTATTAAAAGAGTTCCAAGCACTAGCATTAGATGTAGAACTATTTGATAGTGAAGATAATATAATAAACGTAGATGAAGAGTTAAATAAAGAAGAGATCTTAACTGAATACTCTCCTTTAGATGACTTTAAAGATTAATAAAAAATAATTGATATTTTAAGATTGGAAAATAAGTTAAGGAGGACTCTCTTTAACTTATTTCTAGTCGTTTATAGCTTTATCTCAATAAGGAGGCTTTGTATTTAATGGGAATTAGAAGTTTTGAGAAAATAAGAATTAGATTAGCATCTCCTGAGAAAATCGAAGAATGGTCTCATGGAGAGGTTACAAAACCTGAAACAATAAACTATAGAACTTTAAATCCAGAAAGTGATGGACTTTTCTGTGAAAAAATATTCGGACCAACTAAAGATTGGGAATGTGCATGTGGAAAGTATAAAAGAATGAGATATAAAGGTCTAGTTTGTGAAAAATGTGGGGTAGAAGTAACTAGATCTAAGGTAAGAAGAGAGAGAATGGGACACATTTCTCTAGCTGCACCAGTTTCTCATATTTGGTATTCTAAAGGAACACCAAATAAAATGTCACTTATAATAGGACTATCTCCAAAAGAGTTAGAGTCAGTACTATATTTTGCAAGATATGTAGTTACTGAAACTGGGGAAAGTAATTTAAAAGAAGGAAAAATCTTAACTGAAAAAGAGTACAAGTTATATAAGCAATTATATGGAAATAGATTTGAAGCTTTAATGGGAGCTGAAGCTATTTTAAAACTTCTTGAAAAGATAAATCTTGAAGAGTTAAGAGAAGAGTTAGAAAAAGAGTTAGATGATGTAAGCTCATCTCAAAAGAGAAAGAAAGTTGTTAAAAGATTAAAAATAGTAAGAGATTTTATAGCTTCTAACAACAAACCTGAATGGATGATACTTAAAAATGTTCCAGTAATACCAGCTGATTTAAGACCAATGGTTCAATTAGATGGAGGAAGATTTGCAACTTCTGACTTAAATGATCTATATAGAAGAGTTATTAACAGAAATAACAGACTTAAAAAACTGTTAGAAATAAAAGCACCTGAAATCGTTGTTAAAAACGAAAAAAGAATGCTACAAGAAGCAGTAGATGCTTTAATAGATAATGGAAGAAGAGGAAAACCAGTAGTTGCTCAAAATAACAGAGAGTTAAAGTCACTATCTGATATGTTAAAAGGAAAACAAGGAAGATTTAGACAAAACCTACTTGGAAAAAGGGTTGACTACTCAGCGAGATCGGTTATCGTTGTTGGACCATCATTAAAGATGAACCAATGTGGAATTCCTAAGAAAATGGCTCTTGAGCTATATAAACCTTTCATTATGAGAGAGTTAGTAAAAAGAGAGTTAGCTAGTAACATAAAAACAGCTAAAAAATTAGTTGAAGAAGCAGACGATAAAGTATGGGATGTAATCGAGGATGTAATTCAAGATCACCCAGTACTACTTAACAGAGCTCCGACTCTACACAGACTTTCAATACAAGCATTTGAACCTGTACTAATAGAAGGAAAAGCAATTAGACTTCATCCATTAGTATGTTCAGCATTTAACGCTGACTTCGACGGAGACCAAATGGCAGTTCACTTAATGCTATCTCCAGAAGCTATAATGGAAGCAAAACTATTAATGTTAGCACCAAATAACATAATATCTCCATCAAACGGAGAGCCAATAGCAGTTCCATCTCAAGACATGGTTATGGGATGTTTCTATATGACAAAAGAGAGACCAGGTTCTAAAGGAGAAGGAAAAGCATTCTCTAACATAGCTCAAGCTTTAACAGCTTATCACAATGGAGTACTAGATACTCATGCTATGATTAAAGTAAGAATAAATGGTGAAATGATAGAAACTACTCCAGGAAGATTAATGTTCAATGAACTATTACCTGAAGTAGATAAGCAATATAACCAAACTTTTGGTAAATCTCAATTAAAAAAATTAATTGCTAAGTTATATGATGAACATGGATTTGCTGAAACAGCTGAATTAATCAATAAGATTAAGGATTTCGGATACCATTATGGAGCTATGGCAGGAGTATCAGTAGGTATAGAAGACCTTGAAATTCCAGAAGCTAAGAAAGAGATCCTAGCAAAAGCAGATGAGCAAGTAGCTCAAATCGAAGCTGATTATAAAGCAGGAAAAATCATTAACGAAGAAAGATATAGAAAAACTATCACTGTATGGTCTGAAGCAACAGATGCAGTTACAAAGGCAATGATGGATGGACTAGATCAATTCAACCCAGTTTACATGATGGCGAACTCAGGAGCCAGAGGTAATATTTCTCAGATGAGACAGTTAGCGGCAATGAGAGGAAACATGGCCGATACACAAGGTAGAATCATCGAGGTACCTATTAAAGCTAACTTCCGTGAAGGACTAACAGTATTAGAGTTCTTCATGTCATCACACGGAGCAAGAAAAGGACTAGCAGATACTGCCCTAAGAACTGCCGATTCAGGATACTTAACAAGAAGACTTGTTGATATATCACATGAAGTTATAGTTAATGCAGAAGATTGTGGAACTTACCAAGGAATTGAAGTAGGAGAACTAATCTCTGAAGGTAAGGTAATCGAAGAGTTAAAAGAAAGAATAAATGGAAGAGTTCTTGCAGAAGATTTAGTATTTGAAGGGGAAGTAGTAGCTCCAAGAAATACTTTAATTGGAAAAGAACTAATCAAGAAAATAGATGAATTAGGAATAAGAAAAGTTAAGATAAGATCTCCATTAACATGTGCTCTTGAAAAGGGAGTATGTAGAAAATGTTACGGAATGGACTTATCTAACCACAAAGAGATACTACTTGGAGAAGCGGTTGGAGTTATTGCAGCTCAATCAATCGGAGAACCAGGAACTCAGCTTACAATGAGAACGTTCCATACAGGAGGAGTTGCAACAGCAGCAGCAGTAGTAACTGGAGTTAGAGCTGAAAACTCAGGAAAAGTAGCTTACAGAGATGTTAAGATACTAGTAAATGAGGAAAATGGAGATGAAATAGTAGTTAGCCAATCAGCTAAATTAATCATTGGAAACTATGATTATGAAGTTCCATCAGGATCTATATTAAAAGTAAAAGAGGGACAACATGTAGAGATAGGAGAGACATTAGTTACATTCGATCCATTCCACATCCCTATTATTGCTGACCAAGATGGAAGAATTGAGTATAGAGAACTTTATGTAAAAGAAAACTATGATGAAAAGTATGATGTTACAGAATTTATGGCAATTAAACCAGTAGAATCTGGAGATATCAACCCAAGAGTTGTAGTATTTGATGCAGAAGGAAATACTAAAGGAAGCTATACTATCCCATTCGGAGCTTACTTAATGGTAAGAGAAGGGGAAGAGATTAAAAAAGGACAAATCATTGCTAAGATCATTAAAGAGGGAGCCGGAACAAAAGATATCACTGGAGGTCTTCCAAGAGTTCAAGAGCTATTTGAAGCTAGAAACCCTAAAGGTAAAGCAATGCTTACTGAGATAGAAGGTAAGATAGAAGTAACTGGTAAGAAGAAGAAAGGTATGAGAGTAATCCTTGTTAAATCAGTTTCTGATTCAAGTGATTATAAAGAGTATCTAGTACCAGTTGGAGAGCGTCTAGTTGTTACTGACGGAATGCTTGTAAAAGCAGGAGATAAGATAACAGAGGGAGCTATATCTCCATTTGACGTTCTAAATATTAAAGGACTTGTAGCAGCTGAGCAGTTTATCCTAGAATCTGTACAACAAGTGTATAGAGACCAAGGAGTTACTGTAAATGATAAGCATATTGAAATTATCGTTAAACAGATGTTTAAGAAAGTAAGAATAGTTGATTCAGGAGCTTCTTTATTCTTAGAAGATGAAGTAGTAGAGAAGAGAGTAGTAGAGTTAGAAAATGAAAAACTTCAAGCTCTAGGAAAAGCTTTAATTAAGTATGAACCAATCATTCAAGGTATTACTAAAGCAGCTGTTAATACAGGAAGTTTTATATCAGCAGCATCATTCCAAGAAACAACAAAAGTTCTTTCAAATGCAGCTATAGAAGGAAAAGTAGACTTCTTAGAAGGATTGAAAGAGAACGTAATCATTGGAAAGAAAATACCTGCTGGAACAGGATTTAATGCTTACAAAAAGATAAAAGCAAAAGTTATAGAAGAAGATTTAATGGAACAAGAGTAATATTAGATATAGAATAGGCGACATTGTCGCCTATTCCTATATCTGTTTTATCTTTCTGGAGGTTAAAATGAGAAGTATGACAGGATATTCAAAGTTAGCTTATCAAGATGATAAATATGCTTTGAACATGGAGCTTAAAAGTGTAAATAATAAAAATTTAAATTTAAAAATAAAACTTCCATATAATCTTAATTTTTTAGAAGGGGCAATAAGAACAGAGATAGCCTCTAAGGTAAGTAGAGGGTCATTGGATTTAAAAATTGAGTTTAATGATTTAAGAGATTTAGGAAAGCTTTTTGATTATGATAAAGAACAAAGTAAAGGCTATATGAAAGTATTACTTGAAATGGAACAGGATTTCAATGAAAAATTCAGTAATAAAATGGATATTTTAGTTAGAAATTTAAATGTGATCAAGAAAAATGATTTTGAGATAGATGAAGATGAGTATAGTAAATTTATATTAGATAAGATAAAAGAGTTATTAATTCCTTTTATAAAAACAAGAGAAGAGGAAGGAGAACGTCTTAGAAACTATTTTTTTGAGAGAATAGAGATATTGGAAGCTAATATAGATGAGATAAAAAAATATAAGGATCAAGTTGTAGATATATACAGGTCTAAACTTTTAGAGAGATTGGAGAAAATAAAAGGAAATATTGAATTTAAAGAGGAAGATATCTTAAAAGAGATACTTCTATTTACAGATAAATCAGATATTTCTGAGGAGATTTCAAGACTGGACAGTCATATGGAGCAGTTAAAGAAAGAGCTTTCTTCAAAGGGAGTAGCAGTAGGAAAGAAGATAGATTTTATACTGCAAGAGATATATAGAGAGTTAAATACAACTGGAGTAAAATCAAATCTTTATGAAATTTCAAAATTAATAGTTGAATGTAAAAATGAATTAGAAAAAATAAGAGAGCAGTCTATGAATATAGAGTAGGAGGATGTATGAAACCAATAAATATAGGATTTGGAAATATGGTAATGAGAGGTAGAATAGTTGCTATTATAAATCCAGATTCAGCTCCTAGTAAACGTCTTAGAGATGAAGCAAAGATGGAGAATAGACTTATTGACGCTACTTTAGGAAAAAAGACAAAAACTCTTATAATAACTGATTCAAACCATGTTATAATGTCAGCAATAAATCCAGAAACAATATCGTTAAGGATAGAGAAAGGAGAAAAAAATGAGTAGAGGAATAAAGGGACATCTATATATAGTTTCAGGTCCTAGTGGTGCTGGAAAATCTACAATCTGTAGATTAGTTCGCAAAATGCTTGGAATAAATTTAGCTACATCAGCAACAACAAGAGCTCCAAGAGAGGGAGAGATGAATGGTAGAGATTACTATTTTTTAACAAAGGAAGAGTTTATAGCTAAGGAAAAGAACGGAGAGTTTTTAGAATATGCTACTGTTCATGGAAATTATTATGGAACATTAAAATCAGAGGTAGAGAGCAGACTTTTAGCCGGAGAAGATGTTATTTTAGAAATAGATGTTCAAGGTGGGCTTCAAGTAAAAGCTCAATATCCAGATGCCCATTTAATTTTCTTCAAAACTCCGACAATGGAGGATTTAGAAAAAAGATTAAGAGGAAGAAAAACAGATAGCGAAGAAACAATTCAGCTAAGATTAAAAAATTCTATAAAAGAGTTAGAATATGAAAAAGAGTATGATATAACTATAATAAACTATACTGTTGAAGATTCTTGTGCTGCACTTAGAAAGATTATAGAAGAAAAATCTAATTAATAAGGAGATAGAGATATGAAAAAAGAGATAATATATGATGAATTATTAGAAAAAATACCAAACAAATATATATTAACTATTGTAAGTGGACAAAGAGCTAGACAAATAGGAAAGGGAGCACCTCTTTTAACAAAATGCAGTAAGAAAGATACTGATGTAAAAAAAGCTTTTAGAGAGATTTTAGCTGGAAAAATAGGATATGAAATAGCAGAAGATAAAGTTGGTGAATAACTTTATGTTAAAGAAAATATTGGCAATATTAATATTGCCAATTTTTATTTTATCTTGCAGTAAAGAGGTACAAAAAATAGAGCAAAGTAAATTTTTATTTGGGACCTATATAAGTATAACTGTGTATGATAAAAATGAAAAATTGGCAAATAAAGCTATTGAAGCAGCATTCCAAGAGATAGAAAGAATTGATAAAAAATTTAATAGCAAGATGAAAGGAAGTCTTGTAGAAAGGTTAAACTCTGGTAAAGAAAAAACTATAAAGTTAGATGAAGAGGGAATTTATTTATTTCAAAATTTAAAATCTGTGTATGAACTATCTCATGGAAAGTATGATATAACTATAGGTCCTCTTTTAGATATTTGGGATTTTGGGACTAAAGAAAAAAGAGAGATTCCTAAAAAAGAGGATTTAAAAAGAGCAATGCAACATATAGATTTTTCTAAGATTATTTTATCAGGAGATGAGTTATCATTTTCAGAGCCTGGAGTAGAGCTTGATACTGGTTCGTTTTTAAAGGGGTATGCAGTAGAGAAGGCTAAAGGAGTTATGAGAGAAAAAGGTGTAACTAGTGCCTTTATATCATCTATTTCAAGTATAGAAACAATAAATGGAAAACCTGATGGTAAAAAATGGAGAATAGGGGTAGAAAATCCAGAAAATCCTCAAAAACTTCTAGGAGTAGTAGAACTATATAATGAAGGAATGGGAGTTTCAGGTGATTATCAAACCTATGTAGAGATAGATAGAAAGAGATATCATCATATACTAGATAAAACTACTGGTTTTCCTGTAGAAGATAAAAAGATGGTAGTAGTAATATCTGACAATGCATTTTTTTCTGATATGTACTCAACAGCTTTTTTCCTTATGGATATAGATGAGGTCTTAAATTATGCAGATAAGAATGATTTAGGTGTCTTAATAGTAGATAAAGATATGAAAATTTTTAAAAATGATAAGATGAAGATAGAGCTGAGATAAAGAATAATAAAAGAGAGCGAGTAAAATCGCTCTCTGGAAATAGTTTATATTTAAACTATGCAGCTTTAACTTCAACTGCCATAGGTCCTTTTTTACCTTCTGTAACTTCAAAAGTAACAGCTTGTCCCTCTTCTAAAGTTCTGAATCCTTCTCCTACTATTCCAGTGAAGTGTACGAAGTAATCAGCACCCTCTTCACTAGTTACAAATCCAAACCCTTTTTCTTTGTTAAACCATTTTACAGTTCCTTTTAACATTTTACAAACCTCCAAAATAAAAACTTCTCGTCCAAATAGTAGAATTCACAAAAAATTCAGTAACCTAGAACAATTATATAGATTATACTCCAATGTGGAGATAATATCAAGTACTTTTTTATAAAAATAGTAAAAAAAATAATTTAGTTGAAAAAAAACAAAACACTACATTTGCTTTTTATCCATATAAAATGGTATAATAAAGTTATAATAATACTATGGGAGGGACAAACAGTGAAGATAAATCCTATGATTATTGAAGGAAATTGGAAAGAGGGATATACTTTAGATTATTTTATGACAGAGAGCAATTATAAAGGAGAGGATATTTTTGGTTATCCAATTTTTGATGTAAAATATAGTGAGATTGGGAAAGCAATGAACGAATTAAAATATCATAAAGAGTATGATAAAGCAGCAGAAATAGCTAAAGTAGTAGCAAAATTTATAAGAGAAGAGTGGAAAATAGAGGATAAAATTGATGGAATAATAGCAACACCACCTACATACCAAAGGGAGATACAACCACTTTTTCAAATAGTAAAACATTTAGGTGAGACTTTAAAGAAACCAATATCTTTAGATTTTTTTAGAAAGTTAAATTCAGAAGAATTGAAAAGACTACCTCAAGAGAAAAAAATAGAGTTATTTAAGAATAGTATAATTAAAGAGAGAAAATTAACAAAACGTGGGAGTGTCTTAGTAATAGATGATATATTTAGTACAGGAGCAACTTTAAGAAATTTATGTGAACTTTTAAAGGATGATATATATGTAGATGATATATATGTTTTAACAATTTGTAAAAATATAAAAAGTAAATAAATAATAAAAAGTGGGAAAAATTTGTCTTCCCACTTTTTTTAGAGTATAAATTAAGTTAAGAGATACCTTTAATTAATCAATTTTACTATCTTCTTTCATATTTTTAACTGAAGCATAAGTTAGTCCTTTTATTTGCTCAGCTTTAGGTGAACCAGTTAAGAAAGATGCAATAACTGATACAATAACACTTCCACCAATGATTAAGAAAGAGATCATAAATTCAAATACTTGAGGTTTTACATAACCAGGAATTAGGTTAGAAACCATGTTCATAGGGTTAGTTAAGTATAGAGCAATTAGTATTGAAGCTATAAATCCTACCCAAACAGCTTTTGTATCAACTCTTTCAAAGAAGATTCCAACTAAGAATACTCCAGCAATAGGTCCTCCTAATAATCCAGTTATAGCTTGGAAGTATAGGAACATATCTCCTTGTCCTTCATATAGGAAATATACTGCTAAAATTGTACTTAAGATACCAACTATCCAGCTTGAACCTTTAGCGAAAGCTAATTTTTGTTTATCACTCATGTCAGGTCTTAATTGTTGTAAGATATCAGCAGTCATACAAGTTGAAACAGAGTTTAAACTTGATGATACTGTAGATTGTGCTGCAGCAAATATAGCAGCTAAAACAAGTCCAGAAACACCAGTAGGGATATATTGAATTACGAAATAAGGTAATATAGCATTTCCGTTGATTCCTTCTGGAAGTTGAGCTTTAAATTTAAAGAAGATAAATAGTGCAGAACCCATTCCTACAAAGATGAAGATACTTGTAAGAAGAAGAGGAATATTCATAAATAAACTTTTCTTAGCTTCTTGTTCATTTTTAGTAGTATTGTATCTTTGAACTATATCTTGGCTTCCTACATAAGAGTAGATAGAGTTAACAAATCCACCAATTAACATAGTCCAGATACTGATTTTAGCTAAATCTAAGCTAAAGAAATCTCTATTTAGAAGCATTCCACCTTCAGAAAGTGCTTTAAATCCTTGTCCGATACCTTCAGGGGCAGCAGTAAATCCAGCTATAATAATTAAGAAAGCTCCAAGTAATAGTACAATAGTTTGAATTGCGTCAGACCAAAGTACAGCTTCAATACCACCCATAGAAGTATAAGCAACACAGAAAACAGCAACTCCAACTGTTAATATAACAGGATTTAATGAAGGAAGTGCATGTTGTAGTGCAAGTGTTGGTAAGTAAAGAACTATAGCCATTCTAACAACGTGGAATAAGATGAAAGCTAAACTTCCAATTAATCTAAATTTATTATCAAATCTCTTACCAAGATACTCATAAGCAGTAGTAACGTTAACTCTTCTAAAGAAAGGTACAAAGATTACTGCAGCAACCCAAACAATTGGTATAATACCAAGAGGTGCCATTCCAAGTAACCAACCTTTACTGAATACAGAAGCAGGTATAGCTATAAAAGATATTGAAGATAGAGCTGTTGCATAGATACTACATGCTGTTACCCATGAAGGAACTCTTCCTCCTGCCTTGAAGTAATCCTCAGTAGAGTTAGCTCTCTTTGAAAAATAAACCCCAACCATAAACATTCCAATAAAATAAAGTAAAATTACAACCCAGTTAAACCAATGCCAATTCATATGTGTACCTCCAAAATAATAAAATCATAAACCATTGTTCTCGTGAACATATTCCTTATACTGTTTATGATATTATTTTTATTTAAAAATGTCAATATATTTTTTAAAGTTAAAATGTTCTATAATAGGAAAAAATAAACTGAAATATAGATAGAACAAAGGTTTTTAAGGTGTATTGTAGATTTGAAAATAAAAAATAAAATAAAATCTATATACAAATAATTAGAAGTTTATAAAAAAAATATTATGATTTTTATAAGGTTTTAATGTGCTAAAATAATATTGTATAAAAGTGTAAAAAGTTGACAAATGAAAAAAAAGGATGTATATTATTATTGAATGAACACGTGAACAATAGGGAGAGGTTATTTATGATAACTCAAAAAGAGATAGCAGAGAGATTAGGGATTAGTAGAACAACAGTTGCGAGAGCTATAAATGGAAGTCCTTTAATTAAAGAGGAAACAAAGAGAAAAATATTGGAATTAGTAAAGGAAACAAATTATGAAAAAAACTATGTAGGTAGCTCTTTAGGAACAAGGAAAAGTAAGAAAGTGTACTCCTTAGTAGTAGAGTCAAAAAATGAATTTTATACTCAAGAAATATTAAGAGGTATAAAAATTATTTCAGAAGAATATAAAGCCTACAATTATAAGATAGATATAAAAACAACAGATATAAACGATCCTAAAAAACAGATAAAAGAGTTAAAAGAGATATTAAAAAAAGAGGATATAGATGGATTGATAATAACTCCTTTGGATAGAGATAGTGTATTTAAGATATTGGAGCCGTATTTAGATAAAATAAAGGTAATATCATTGGGAATAAGATTAAATAAAAATATTCCTCATGTAGGTCCAGATCATCAAAAGCAAGGAGAGATAGCAGCAGGACTTATGAGTAATCTCTTAAGAGATGGAGAGAAAGTTTTAATAATTGATAATGGAGATGATAAAGTTTCATCTAAGTTATATTTAGATGGATTTATGAATAGGATATCTCGAACTAGTTTAACAATAGAAGGTCCTATAGATGGTGGTGGAATAGAGAAAAGTGTGGAGTTGTTAAAAGAGAGGTTAAAAAAAGGAGATATTAAAGGGTTATATATAAATAGATATTCACACGATATATTGGATAGAATAGAGAAAAAAGAGTTAACTGGAATTAAAATTGTAACAAATGGAATAGGAAAAATAATAAAAAAATTGATTAAGGAAAGGATTATAACTTTAACTGTAATGGAAGAGATATCTTCTGAGGGGTATACGGCTGGAAAAAGAATGTTTGAAATGTTATATAAAGAAAAAGTTTTTAAAGGGCATTGTGATGTGTCAAAATCACATATAATTTTATATGAAAATTTAGAGGATTAGATAAAGGTTATGGAGGTAGGAATGAAAGTAATAGGATTAGATATTGGTGGAACAGCTGTAAAATATGGACTTTTAGATGAAAATGGAGTAATTCTAGAATTGGGAGAGTTTCCAACTGAAGCAGAAAAGGGAGTAGAGAATCTTTTTAAGAATATCTGTGGAGTTATAGATAAATATTTAAGTGATGATATTTTAGGAATAGCTGTATCAGGAACTGGACAGATAGATGGAACTATTGGTAAGGTAATAGGAGGGAATCCAATAATACCAGGATGGATAGGAACTAATCTAGTTGAGAAACTAGAAGATAGATACAAGATACCAGCAGTTTTAGAAAATGATGTGAACTGTGCAGCTTTAGGAGAAAAATGGCTAGGTGCTGGAAAAAATAGTGAAAACTTTGTATGTTTGACTATAGGAACAGGAATAGGTGGAGGAATAATTTTGAATGGGGATATCTTTAGAGGAGATACCTATGTAGCTGGTGAATTTGGACATATTCAAATAGTAAAGAGTGGAGAAGAGTGTTTATGTGGTAAGAAGGGTTGTTATGAGAGATATGCTTCAGCAACAGCCTTGGTAAAAATGGTAAAAGAGAAAACAGGAAAAACTTTAAATGGAAAAGAGATTTTTGAACTTGAAAAGTCTGGAGATAAAGAGATAAAAGAGATAGTTGATAGATGGATTGACTATTTTACAGATGGACTTAGTACTATAGCTTATATTTTTAATCCACCATTGGTAGTAATAGGCGGAGGAGTTACAAAACAGGGTGAATATCTTTTAAATAGAATTTTAGTGAGTTTAGATTCGAAATTGGGGATAAACTATAAAAAGAACCTTAAAATAAAGTTTGCAGAGTTGGGAAATAATGCTGGAATATTAGGAGCAGAATATCTTTTATTAAAAAAGGTAGGTAAAGTAAAATAAAGATTGACAACTATAAGAAAAAAGTATATGTTTAATATATATGTTTGAAAAAACAAAATGGAGGTATAGAGATGATATATGGAGAAATAAAAGAGTTAGGATTTTATAAAGGGATCTCAAAGGCTTTAGATACAGCGATAGATTGTATTTTAAGTGGAGAATATAAAAAAGGAATAAATGGAAAAAATGAGATAGATGGAGATGTTGTTTACTTCAATCAACCTGCTGAACCAAAAACTAAATCAGTTGAAGAGGGATTTTTAGAAGGGCATAAAAAATATATAGATATTCATGTGGTAATTGAGGGAGAAGAGAGAATAGGATATGTTCCTAACTCTAAAGTAAAAGTAACAAAAGAGTATGATGAGGCTGGAGACTTTGAAATTTATGGTGGAGAAGTAGAATCGTTTTATTATTTGAATAATGAAAGATTCTTAATCTGCTTTCCAGGAGAACCACATATGGCTTTGATAAAAGCTGGTTCTGAGCCACAAACTATAAAAAAAGTTATATTCAAGGTACTAGTTGATTAATTTTAAGGAGGAAAGCAACATGAATAGATTAAATGAAGTAAAAGGAAAACTTATAGTTTCTTGTCAAGCATTACCAGATGAACCACTTCATAGCTCATTTATAATGGGAAGAATGGCATATGCTGCATATGTGGGAGGGGCTGCTGGAATAAGAGCTAACACAGTTGTAGATATTCAAGAGATAAAGAAAAATGTAACTCTTCCAATTATAGGAATAATAAAAGAACAATATGGTGATAACCAAGTATACATAACTCCAACTATGAAAGAGATAGATGCGTTAGTAGCAGAGGGAGTAGATATAATTGCTATAGATGGAACAAAGAGAGAGAGACCAGATGGAAGAACTCTTGAGGATTTAATGAAAGAAGCAAAAACTAAATATCCTAATCAATTATTTATGGCTGATATTTCTTCTGTAGAAGAGGCTATAAATGCTGAAAAAGTAGGATTTGATATAGTAGGAACTACTTTAGTAGGATATACAGAGTATACTAAAGGAAATGACCCAGTAACAGAATTAGAAAAGGTAATAAAAGCTGTGTCTATCCCAGTAATAGGAGAAGGAAATTTAGATACTCCAGCTAAGGCTAGAAAAGCATTAGAATTGGGAGCTTTTGCTGTAGTAGTAGGAGGAGCTATAACAAGACCTCAACAAATAACTAAAAAGTTTGTAACTGAAATGGAAAAATAAAAAAATATATTGACAAATTAAAAAAAATATATTAATATATGGGAACAATTAAATATATGCCTCACACCGATGTGAGGTAGAGGCGCAAAATGCTAATAGTCTTTAGGGGAGCTAGAGAGAGTGATGAATCTAAGGAGAAGGAGCTTTTGCCGAAGTTTGTAGTAGTTCTCGATACTACATGCTGGGTCTATGGTTAAGAGCCATAGGACTGTCTTAGTAAACTTCCCCAGTTTATTAAGTTGTGCTATCTCAAGTGGGAGTATAGGGGTATTGTATAGGATTTTTATTATCTTTTCTATACATACAGAGTCACTATGTTTTTAAGATAGCACCACCATTATGGGCGGTGCTTTTTTTTATCAAATATAGTAAAAACTCCTTTCTTAGAGCAAATATAGGGGAAAATAAAATATTTTTAAGAGGGAGTGGAAAAGATGAGAAAAGGATTATTAAGATTAGCTTTAGCAGCATTGACAACAGTTGCATTAGTAGGATGTGGAGGAGCAAAAAAAGAGGAAGCAAATACTTTTAAAGTTGGAATGGAAGCTGGGTATGCTCCATATAACTGGACACAATTAACAGATGCAAACGGTGGAGTTAAAATTGCTGGTTCTTCAGAATATGCAGGAGGATATGATGTTGAAATAGCTAAAAGAATAGCTGATGGATTAGGAAAAGAATTAGTAGTAGTAAAAACTGAATGGGATGGATTAGTACCTGCTTTAGTTTCTGGAAAAGTAGATGCTATAATAGCTGGAATGTCTCCAACTGCAGAAAGAAAAGAGACAATAGATTTTACAGATACTTACTATCAATCTAACTTAGTTATGTTAGTAAAAAATGGTGGAAAATATGAAAATGCAAAAACACTTGCTGATTTCTCAGGAGCAAAAATTACAGGACAATTAAATACATTCCACTATACAGTAATAGATCAAATACCAAATGTTAAAAAGCAACCTGCAATGGATAACTTCCCAGCTATGAGAGTTGCCCTAGAAAGTGGAGTAATTGATGGGTATGTAACAGAGAGACCAGAGGCAATAAGTGCTCAGTCAGCAAATAACAAATTTAAAATGGTAGAGTTTACAGAAGGATTTGTAACATTACCTGAAGATACAGCAATTGCAGTAGGGTTACAAAAAGGAAGTCCATTAAAAGATAAAATAAATGAGATTTTAAATGGAATTTCACAAGAACAAAGACTGGAGATAATGGATAGAGCTATCGAAAATCAACCAGCAGCACAGTAAATGAGATTTTTAAGGAGAGTAGATAATGAGTTTAGAATGGATAATTAGGATATTGGAAAACAACTGGCCAATGTTTTTACGTGGAGCAGGAGTTACTTTATGGATATCTGTAGTGGGGACGATTTTAGGAACAATAATAGGGCTTATAGTAGGAGTTATTAGAACTATTCCAGTTCCAGAAAAAGGAATAAGAAAGCCAATATTAAAAGTAGTAAATGGTTTATTATCAGCATATATTGAATTTTTTAGAGGAACACCTATGATAGTTCAAGCAATGGTTATATATTATGGTTCAGCTTTAGCTTTTGAAATCAATGTAGATAGAATAGCAGCAGCACTTTTTATTGTTTCGATAAATACAGGGGCTTATATGTCTGAGATAGTTAGAGGAGGAATCATCTCTATAGATAAAGGGCAGTTTGAAGCAGCTCAAGCAATAGGAATGAATCACTTTCAAACTATGATAAACGTTGTTTTACCACAAGTTGTGAGAAATATTCTACCAGCTACAGGAAATGAGTTCGTAATCAATATTAAAGATACGTCTGTTTTAAACGTTATATCTGTATCTGAACTTTTCTTCCAATCGAAAACGGTAGCAGGTAATAACTTTAGATATTTTGAAACATTCTTTATAACATGTATCTTGTATTTTATAATGACATTTGTAATTACAAGAATATTAAGATATATAGAAGTAAAAATGGATGGACCTGACAACTATATGATAATGGCAGGAAATCAAATGCAAGTAGAAACACCAGAAGAGAAGTTAAAAAGACAGGAGAACTAAGGGAGGAAAAAATGAGAGAAAATATAATAGAGATAAAACATTTGAGTAAGGCCTTTGGTAATCATAAAGTTCTTAAGGATATAGATTTTTCTGTAAAAAAAGGAGAAGTTGTTTGTATCATTGGTTCATCTGGTTCAGGTAAGTCAACGCTTTTAAGATGTATAAATCTTTTAGAGAAGCCAAGTGGAGGAGAGATTATATATAATGGAGAAAATATTTTAGATGATAAACATGATATCTGTAAATATAGAACAAAGTTAGGAATGGTATTCCAACAATTTAATCTTTTCAACAATCATAATGTATTAAGTAACTGTGTAGTAGGACAGATGAAAGTCTTAGGAAGAAGTAGAGAGGAAGCAGAAAAGGTTGCTTTAAAATATCTAAAAATAGTAGGAATGGACAAGTATGTAAATGCTAAGCCAAAGCAACTTTCAGGGGGACAAAAACAAAGGGTAGCAATAGCAAGAGCTCTATCAATGGAGCCAGATGCTATACTATTTGATGAGCCTACTTCAGCACTTGACCCAGAAATGGTAGGAGAAGTTCTTAAAGTTATGAAGGAGCTGGCAGAAAGTGGACTTACTATGTTAGTAGTAACACATGAGATGGGATTTGCTAAAGAGGTTTCAGATAGAGTTGTTTTCATGAATCAAGGTTATATAGAGGAAGAGGGAACACCAGAAGAGATATTTAACAATCCTAAAAAAGAAAGAACAAAAGAGTTTTTAAAACGTACTCTAGTAAAAAATTAATAATGTATACGAGGTATTACAAGTTCAAAAATTGAAACAGAACAAGGATAAGTAATACCTCTTTTTTATACAAGATAAATGGTTGTATACCAATAATAGATGAGACAATAAAAGAACTATTGATCTCTAATAAAAAGGTAAAAGAGTAAGTCAAAAAATATCCATAAAAAGATTAAAAAATGAACGTATATTTTCTTGCTAAAAGAGTAAGATTATTATAAAATTTATGGTAGGTAAGTTTATACTATATAAGGTTAATTATTGGGTATGGGTTATTGAAGAACTGTATAAACTACAAAAATAAAATGAAAATAATTTGAGGTGAGTAATTTGAAAAAGACTAAAATTGTATGTACAATTGGGCCTAAAACTGAATCAGTGGAAAGTTTAAAAACTCTTTTAAAAACAGGAATGAACATGATGAGATTAAACTTCTCTCATGGAGATTATGAAGAGCATGGAAATAGAATAATCAACTTTAGACAAGCTCAAAAAGAAACTGGAATAAGAGCAGCTCTATTATTAGATACTAAAGGACCAGAAATAAGAACTATCAAACTTGAAGGTGGAAAAGATGTTACAATAGTAGCAGGACAAGAATTCACAATAACAACTGATAAAACTGTTGTTGGAGATAACACAAAAGTTGCAGTTACTTATGAAGGGTTTGCAAGAGATTTAAAAGTAGGAAACACTATATTAATAGATGATGGATTATTAGCATTTACAGTTACTGAAATCAATGGAAATGAAGTAAAATGTATTGCACAAAATGGTGGAGAATTAGGAGAAAATAAAGGAGTTAACTTACCAAACGTAGCAGTTAACTTACCAGCATTAGCTGAAAAAGATATCAACGACCTTAAATTTGGTTGTGAGCAAGGAATAGATTATGTTGCAGCTTCATTCATAAGAAAAGCTGATGACGTAAGAGCAGTAAGAAAAGTTCTAGATGAGAATGGTGGACAAAGAATAGGAATCATCTCTAAAATAGAAAACCAAGAAGGATTAGATAACTTCGAAGAAATCTTAGCTTTATCTGATGGTATCATGGTAGCAAGAGGAGACCTAGGAGTAGAAATTCCTGTAGAAGATGTACCAGTAGCTCAAAAAATGATGATCAAAAGATGTAACGAAGTAGGAAAAGTAGTTATCACAGCTACTCAAATGTTAGACTCTATGATAAAAAATCCTAGACCTACAAGAGCAGAAGTAAATGACGTTGCAAATGCTATATTAGATGGAACAGATTGTGTAATGCTATCTGGAGAATCTGCAAAAGGAAAATATCCAGTAGAAGCTGTTACAGTAATGGCTAAAGTTGCAGCTAAAATGGATCCATTAGTAAATATCAAAAGAACAATGGATAAAGACGAAGTAACTATAACTTCAGCAGTAGCAAGAGGAACAGCTGATGTAAGTGAAGAGTTAGGAGCAAAAGTTATAGTAGTTGGAACTCAATCAGGAAGAGCAGCAAGAGATATGAGAAGATACTTCCCAGCAGCAACAATACTTGCTATAACTAACGATGAGAAAACAGCTAACCAATTAGTAATCTCTAGAGGAGTAGTTCCTTACTTTGATAACAGCGTAAATTCATTAGAAGCATTCTTCGAATTAGCTGAGAAAGTATCTAAAGAATTAGGATTAGTTCAAGCAGGAGATGTAATAGTAGCAACTTGTGGAGAAAAAGTTTTCGAAATGGGAACTACTAATTCTATAAAAGTAATAAAAGTAAAATAGTCAAAATTAAAAAAATATGATATAATATTTTTATAATTTCAAATTATATGAAAAAACTCAGGAGGTCTTTTAAATGACAAGAATAGTTGATGTAGTAGCAAGAGAAATCCTTGACTCAAGAGGAAACCCTACAGTAGAAGTAGATGTAGTATTAGAGTGTGGAGCAAAAGGAAGAGCAGCAGTTCCATCTGGAGCTTCAACAGGTGCTTATGAAGCAGTTGAGTTAAGAGATGACGACAAAGCAAGATACTTAGGAAAAGGTGTTTTAACAGCTGTTAATAACGTAAACACTGAAATCAAAGAAGCTATCTTAGGAATGGACGCTATTGATCAAGTTGCAATAGATAGAACAATGATCGAATTAGACGGAACTCCAAACAAAGGAAGATTAGGAGCTAACGCTATATTAGGAGTATCATTAGCAGTAGCTAAAGCTGCAGCAGAAGCTTTAGGAATGCCTCTATACAAATACTTAGGAGGAGTAAACGCTAAAGAATTACCTCTACCTATGATGAACATATTAAACGGAGGATCTCACGCTGACTCAGCAGTTGACGTACAAGAGTTCATGATCCAACCAGTTGGAGCTAAAAACTTTGCTGAAGCTATGAGAATGGGATGTGAAGTATTCCACCACTTAGGAAAATTATTAAAGAAAATGGGAGATTCTACTAACGTAGGAAACGAAGGTGGATATGCTCCAGCTAAAATAAACGGAACAGAAGGAGCTTTAGACTTAATCGTTGAAGCTATCGAAGCTGCAGGATATGTAGTAGGAAAAGATATTACATTCGCAATCGACGCTGCATCAAGTGAGTTCTGTAAAGAAGTAGCACCAGGAAAATTCGAATACCACTTCAAGAGAGAAGGAGGAGTTGTAAGAACTTCTGAAGAAATGGTAGAATGGTATGCTAAACTTGTTGAAAAATACCCAATCAAATCTATCGAAGATGGATTAGGAGAAGACGACTGGGCAGGATGGCAATTATTAACTGCTAAAATAGGAGATAAAGTACAAATCGTTGGAGACGACTTATTCGTAACTAACACTGAAAGACTTAAAAAAGGAATAGAGTTAAAAGCTGGAAACTCTATCTTAATAAAACTTAACCAAATCGGATCATTAACTGAAACTCTAGATGCTATCGAAATGGCAAAAAGAGCAGGAATGACTGCAGTTGTATCTCACAGATCTGGAGAAACTGAAGATGCTACAATAGCTGATATAGCTGTTGCAACAAATGCAGGACAAATCAAAACTGGATCAACTTCAAGAACTGATAGAATGGCTAAATACAACCAATTATTAAGAATTGAGCAAGAATTAGGATCAATGGCTCAATACAATGGTTTAGAAGTTTTCTACAACATAAAAAAATAGTCTTGAATAAGATATAAAATATGCCCTCTTAGAATATCTAAGAGGGCTTTTTCTATTTTGATAAAATATGGTATAATTAATAAAATAAAAAGTGGAGAGTGAGGAAAAATGGTAAAACTTATAATATTTGATATGGATGGAGTGATTCTAGATAGTGAAAGGGTTGCTAATTTAGCATGGTTTGAGGTAAGTAAAAAATATAATTTGGGATTGACACTGGAGAGATTAAGAGAGATAAAAGGAGGAACCTCTGTAAGAACTCTAGGAATACTATCGGGATTAGTTGGAGAAGAGAGAGCTAAACAGGTGCTAAAAGATAAAAAAGAGATACAACTAGAGATTATGAAGCAAGAGGGAGGAGTAAAGTTAAAAAAAGGGGTAGAGGAGCTTTTAAAATATATAAAAAAGATTGGTTTAAAATGTGTTGTAGCCACATCTACAAGTAGAGAAAGTGCTACTAAATTACTGAAAGATACAGGAGTATTTGATTATTTTGATGATTTAGTTTTTGGTGATGAGGTAAAGAATGGAAAACCAGCTCCAGATATATTTTTAAAAGCTTGTGAAAGATTTAATGTGAAGCCATCAGAGGCTTTTGTAATAGAGGACTCTGTCTTGGGAGCTACAGCAGCTAATAGGGCGGGGATAAAATGTTTTGTGGTAGAGGATACTATACAATTTACTAAAGAAGAGGATAGATTAGCTTATAGAAAGTTTGAAAGCTTATTAGGAGTAAAAGAATTTCTTGTTGACAACTATACAAAATTGTAATATACTTATTCTAAATATAAGAAAAGGAGGTTATCAATATGAGAGCACAATATTGGTGGAGCTACATAGAAAATTTAGATAATAAATTAAAAAATGTTAGATATTGGCTTTTGTCTATTGATAACATATCTCTATCTATGTAACTTCAGAAAATAAGTGGTTCTATTATTTCTTAGATAGGGATAATTGGAATCAGATAATTTGTATTTTAAAGCAGTCTAACAGACTGCTTTTTTTATTTTTCGAAAGGGAGAGGATAATATGGAAGAGACAAGAGAGTTGTGGAAGAGTAGAAAAGGGTTTATCTATGCAGCTGTAGGAGCAGCAATAGGTTTAGGAAATCTATGGAGATTTCCATTTCAAGCTTATAAAAATGGTGGAGGAGCTTTCTTTTTACCATATATAGTAGCTCTTTTTACTTGTGGAGTACCACTTATGATATTAGAGTATCAGCTTGGGAAAAAAGTTAGAGGTGGTTCAACTAAAGCTTTTAGAATGCTGGGAAAGAATTTTGAATGGTTTGGTTGGTTACAAGTTATGATACCAATGGTTGTAATGATGTTCTATTGTACAATAATATCTGTAGCAGTTGTATTTATGGTATGGTCTTTAGGACATGCTTTTGGAATTGTGAATTGGATGGCAGATCCAGGAAAATTAATGGGAATGATAGCTGGAAGTGCCAGTGGACCATTTGATTTTAAGGCGGGAATAAGTAAATATATGTTAATTTTTATATTGGTAGTTTGGTTAGGAAACTGGATAATTGTAAAAAAAGGTATCTCTGGCGGAATAGAGAGATGTTCAAAAATATTTACTCCCCTATTAATGATTTTGATGATTGTATTCATGGTAAATTCTTTGAGATTGAAGGGAGCGGTAATCGGTCTTAATGCACTATTTACTCCTAACTTTGAAGCTATATTAAATCCAAGTATATGGGTAGCTGCTTATGCACAGGTATTTTTCTCAACAACTTTAGCTGTAGGGGTTATGATAGCTTATGGTTCTTATATTCCTAAGAAATGGGATATAGTAAATAGTTCTTTTATAACAGTATTAGCAAATGCTTCATTTGATATTATTTCAGGGATAACTGTTTTTTCAACTTTAGGATATTTAGTAAATAGCATAGGAGTTGATTTTAATTCCTTTGGAAGTGGAGCTGGAATAGCGTTTATAGCTTTTCCAATAGCTATATCAGCTATAACAACAAATACTTTCTTACAAGGGATGATAGGATTTCTATTTTTCTTCTGTCTTTTTATAGCTGGATTATCATCAAGTATATCTATGTTAGAAGCTTTTGCAACAGGAGCTTTAGACAAATTTAAAATTTCAAGAGAGAAACTAGTTGGAATAATATCTTTTATAGGATTAGTTGGAAGTGCAGCCTTCTCAACTTATGCAGGTTTTAACTATATTCTTGATATAGTAGACTCACATGTTGGAAACTATATAATAGCTACTTTAGGACTTGTAGAAACTGTTTTGGTATGTAGATATTATGGAATTGAAAAGATTAGAATGGAGGCTAATGAATACTCAGATTTTGAGATAGGTAGATGGTTTGATATTTTATTAAAATATGTAACTCCAACCTTATTAGGTATAACTGTTATCACTAATTTAATAAAGGGAATAAGAGAGATGACAGTAGGAAATTTAGTTTTTGGATGGGGAACTATTATAGTAATGGCTATCTTTGCAACAATATTTTACAAAAAAGAGTGGGAAAAATAGATAAGAAATATTTGGAGGTTATATGAACACAGGTGCAGTTATAATGATGGTATTTGGTTGTACAGTAGTTTGGGGAGGATTATTACTTTCTATCAGTATAACATTGAAAAAAGAAAAGGTAGGAGAAGAGTAAAAATACTTTAAAAACAGTAGTATTTGTGTTAAAATATTAGAAAATATTTATTAATAGAAAGGAAGATAAAATGGAAAACAGAAATGTAGTAGATGTATTATTAGAGCGTGGATATATAAAACAATTCACACATGAAGCAGAGATAAGAGAAGCGTTAGGGAAAGAAAAAGTAACTTTTTATATTGGATTTGATCCAACAGCAGATAGTTTACATGTAGGGCACTTTATAGCAATGATGTTTATGGCTCATATGCAAAAATTTGGACATAGACCAATCGCCTTAGTTGGTGGAGGAACTGCTATGATAGGAGATCCTAGTGGAAGAACAGATATGAGACAGATGATGACAAAAGAAACAATAGCTCATAATGTATCTTGTATTAAAAAGCAGATGGAAAAGTTTATTGATTTCAGTGAAGGAAAAGCTATATTAGAAAATAACGCTGATTGGTTATTAGGGCTAAATTATGTAGATTTTATAAGAGATATAGGAGCACATTTTTCAGTTAACAGAATGCTTGCAGCAGAGTGTTTCAAACAAAGAATGGAATCAGGATTGTCATTCTTAGAATTTAACTATATGCTTATGCAAGGATATGATTTCCTAGTTTTAAATAAAAAACATGGATGTACTATGCAATTAGGTGGAGATGACCAATGGTCAAATATGATAGCAGGGGTAGAATTAATAAGAAAGAAAGAGCAAAAACAAGCTTTTGCAATGACATGTACACTTCTTACTAATAGCGAAGGTAAGAAAATGGGAAAAACTGCTAAAGGAGCACTATGGTTAGATCCAACTAAAACAACTCCATATGAGTTTTACCAATATTGGAGAAATGTTGCAGATGCTGATGTAGAGAAATGTCTAGCTCTATTAACTTTCTTACCAATGGATGAAGTAAGAAGATTAGGAGCTCTTGAAGGAGCAGAAATTAACCAAGCTAAGAAAATATTAGCTTATGAAGTTACAAAGTTAATACATGGAGAAGAGGAAGCTTTAAAAGCTCAACAAGGAGCAGAGGGAGCTTTTGGTGGTGGAGATATGAGTAATGTTCCATCAATAGATTTTTCAAAGGATAAATTAGGAATGGAGCTTTTAGATTTATTAGTTGAACATAAACTTATTAAATCTAAGGGTGAGGGAAGAAAACTTGTAACACAAAATGGTTTACCAGCCGCTGATAATAAAGTTACAGATTTTGCAATGAAGATTACAGAAGAGTTATTTAAAGATGGGGAGTTTGTAGTAAGAATAGGTAAGAAGAAAATATACAGAGTAGTTTTAAAATAATTAAAAGGTGATTTTTTTGACAGACATAATATTAAGAAAGATGGAAGAGAAAGATATTTCAAGAATTTATAAATATATCCATCTAGATTATGTAAAAAAATATTTTCCTGATAAAGAGGCGGAACAGTGGGAAGCTCACAGAAGATGGTATTCTTTTGTGATAAACTCTCCCACTTATCTCTTCTATACTATTGAAAGTTTAGGTCGAGATTTTTTAGGAACAGTTAAGTTTGAACTTGTTACTAAAACAAAGGCAGTAATGAGTATTTATCTAGTGGATAAGATAAGAGGAAAAGGATATTCAGAAGCTGTTGTTTCCAATAGTATAGAGGAGTTAAAATTTGAAAGACCTCAAGTAAAAAAAGTTTGTGTATATATTCTTGAAGAGAATGAAATATCTAAAAAGGTATTTGTAAAAAATAATTTTATTTTTAAAGGAGTAAAGGAATATATAGGAACTGAACACCTTTTATTTGAAAAAGAGATAACTCACGAGGAAAAAGATGACTAAAAAAGAGAAAGTTAAGAATATAATAGAGGAACTGAATAGAAAATTTGGAAAGCCAGAGTGTGCTTTGAAATATAATACACCATTTGAATTATTAGTAGCAGTAATTCTTTCAGCTCAATGCACAGACGTTAGAGTTAATATTGTAACAAGTGAGATGTATAAAAAAGTTAATACACCAGAACAATTTGCTGCTTTACCAGTAGAAGAGATCGAAGAGATGATAAAAAGTACAGGATTTTATAGAAATAAAGCAAAAAATATAAAATTGTGTAGTCAACAACTTCTAGAAGAGTATGGAGGAGAGATTCCTCAAGAGATGGAAAAGTTAGTTAAATTGGCAGGGGTAGGAAGAAAGACTGCAAATGTTGTAAGAGGTGAGATATGGGGGTTAGCTGATGGAATAACAGTTGATACTCATGTTAAGAGATTAAGTAACTTAATAGGATTAACTAAAAATGAAGATCCTATAAAAATAGAACAGGATTTAATGAAGATAGTTCCAAAGGACAGTTGGATAGATTTTTCTCATTATTTAATTTTGCAAGGTAGAGATAAATGCATAGCAAGAAGACCTAAATGTCAAGAATGTGAGATAAATCAATACTGTGCATATGGAAAAAAGAAATTAATTAATTCTTGACATTTTTACTAAAGAATGGTATAAATATAACTAAGGAAATGTCATTTTATAGGGAGAGGGTAAATTATGAAAGTTTATCTAGACAATAATGCAACTACTAAAATGGACAGTGAAGTATTAGAGGCAATGATACCATATTTAACAGAATTTTATGGGAATTCATCAAGCTTACATCTTTTTGGTAGAGAAACAAACAAGGCATTAACAGAATCAAGAGAGAGCATTGCTAAATTCTTAGGAGCTCAACCAGATGAGATAATTTTTACTGCTTCTGGAAGTGAATCAGATAACTTAGCTATAAGAGGTATTGCAAGAGCTTATAAAAATAGAGGAAAACATATAATTACAAGTCCAATAGAGCATCCAGCTGTAAAAAACACTTTAAAAGATTTAGCGGAAGATGGGTATACAATTACTACAATTCCTGTTGACCACAATGGAGTTTTAGATGTTGAAGCTCTAAAAAATGCTATTACAGATGAAACAATATTAATAACTGTAATGCATGCCAATAATGAAGTTGGGTCATTTGAACCAATAGAAGAGATTGGGAAAATAGCTAAAGAAAATAGAATTATATTCCATGTAGACGCTGTTCAAACTATGGGAAAAATGGATATAAAGCCAAAGGAGATGGGAATTGACTTACTATCATTCTCTGGACATAAGTTCTATGGACCAAAAGGTGTTGCAGGACTTTACTGGAGAAATGGAGTAAGATTTGGTAAAGTTTTAACTGGTGGTGGACAAGAGAAGAAAAGAAGACCAGGAACTTCAAATATTCCGGGGATAGTCGGAATGGCAAAAGCTTTAGAGATAGCTTATAGAGATATGGATGAAGAATGGAAAAGAGAAGAGGAGTTAAGAGATTACTTCGAATCTGAAATAGAGAAAAGAGTACCAGAAATAGTTATAAATGCAAAATCTGTAAAAAGATTACCGGGAACTTCAAGCATAACTTTTAAATATTTAGAGGGAGAATCGATTCTATTAAGTTTAAGTTATAAAGGAATTGCAGTGAGTTCAGGATCAGCTTGCTCATCTGATGAGTTACAAGCTTCACATGTGTTATTAGCTATGGGGATAGAGCCAGAGTTTGCACATGGAACAATTAGATTTGGTATTGGAAAATATAACACTAAAGAAGAGATTGACTATGTAATAGAATCTGTTGTGGAGGTAATAGCTAAATTAAGAATGATATCTCCACTATGGAATGCATACCAAGAGAAAAAATAAGTAAAATTAAAGAGTTTAAGGAGAATTAAAATGCAATATACAGAAAAAGTAATGGATCACTTTATGAATCCACATAATGTAGGAGTTATTGAAAATCCATCAGGATATGGAAAAGTTGGAAATCCTTCATGTGGAGATATAATGGAAATATTTATAAAAGTTGAAAATGATATTATAACAGATGTTAAATTTAGAACATTTGGGTGTGCTTCAGCTATAGCTAGTTCATCAGTTTCAACAGATTTAGTAAAAGGAAAAACAATAGAGGAAGCATTAAAATTAACAAATAAGAAAGTTGTTGAAGAGTTAGGTGGATTACCTCCAGTAAAAATGCACTGTTCTGTATTAGCTGAAGAAGCAATACAAATAGCAATAAATGATTATTTATCTAAAAAAGAAGGAAAATAATAAAAAGGTTAATAGCGGAGAAAGCCTGTAAAATAAAGGCTTTCTCCATGCTTTTTTTCAAAGTAAATAAAAAATTATAAAAAAAAATAAAAAAAGTGTTGACGAAAAATATTTTTATTGATATTATAATTCTTGTCCGCGAGAGAGCGGCATAAATGAATAAATAAGGACATTAGCAACAGAATAGAGAAAGACAAT
>UMEL01030490.1_pt1 | contig 29622 bp, 34 predicted proteins | sample 1964741 | NCBI WGS metagenome assembly UMEL01 (sample SAMEA4836019, study PRJEB28245) | human gut metagenome | biome: gut microbiome; material: fecal sample | place: Denmark | collected 2008
AAAGATTTTTTTATATGCTCACTATAAAAATAGAGATAAAGTTCTGCAATTAAAAATTACCTCTCTATCTCCATCTAAATAAAAAATATCAAGTACTAGAATGTATAAATTAATCCTGTTCCTAGTATATATATTACATCATTTTCAACTATTGGAGAATTTGATATCTCTCCTGAAAGCTTTGTTACTCCTGTAAATCCCATTATAGAAATATTATCATTAACTCTATAGTTACCCAATATTCCTACTCCTATTCTATGAGCTGATTTTCCATTGAAAGTATTTATAATTTTCTCTCCACCAGGTTTTCCTACCTCATTTGGATTAACTCCAAAATAGTAATCTACAAAGTTAGAGTCATAGAATACATAATTAATAGCTGGTACTACTGTCAAATTTGAAGTAATATGATAAGGTCTACTTATACTAAAATTAAAATGCCCTCCCTCTTCTCCATACTCTGCAGCTACTTTTGTTTGTAAATTATATATATTTGGATAGTAAGTTAATTCTATTCCCCCCATAAGATGAGTATCTCTATCCTCTATACCCTTATATCCATATTTCATATCACTATTTTTTACTTCATAACCACCAAAAGGCATACCATATAACGATAATACATAGTTGTCCTCTTCTAGTATCCTATATCCTAATGATAGACCATATGTACTTCCACCTTTTATAAAAAATTTATCATACTCTACGTCTACTATTGGTAAAATATAATCATTTTTATCATTATGATATATTGGTGTTGTTACTCCATATCCTACTCCAATACTTCCAGCCATTATACTTTGAGCTATTACAAATAAAGCTCCTAGAATAGTTATTTTTCTTTTCATGAAAAACTCCTCCTATATTTTTTATTTTAAATTCAACTAAAAATCCCCCAGCATACATCTATATTTTATCATATTTTCCAAAAAAAACAAATATCTCTATACTTTTGGTCACAATTCGCATTTCTTGTGCTTTTCCGAGATTTTAATCACATCAATTATAAATATACAACATAAAATATTCAATTAATAATTGACACCTCTATATAGATATGATATATTTTATTTATAAAATATACAACTTGATAGACATCATCTAAATTGTTTAGGAGGTTTTGATTATGAAATATGCTGAAGAAGGAATGCAATATCATATAGGGTTAAGAAAGGGTGATGTTGGTAAATATGTAATTTTACCTGGTGACCCTAAACGTTGTGAAAAAATAGCAAAACATTTTGACAATGCTAAACTTATTGCTGATAGTAGAGAGTATGTTACTTATACTGGATATCTAGATGGAGTTAAAGTTAGTGTTACTTCTACTGGAATTGGAGGACCTTCTGCTTCTATAGCTCTAGAAGAACTTGTAAGAGTTGGAGCAGATACATTCTTAAGAGTTGGTACTTGTGGTGGAATGCAACCTGAAATTATGGGTGGAGATCTAGTTATAGCTACTGGAGCCATTCGTATGGAGGGAACTAGCAAGGAGTATGCACCTATAGAGTTTCCTGCTGTTGCAAATTTAGATATCACTAACGCTTTAGTTCAAGCAGCTAAAGAATTAAATAAAAAGTACCATGTAGGTATTGTTCAATGTAAGGATGCTTTTTATGGACAACATGAGCCTGAAACAAAACCTGTTGATTATGAATTAATAAATAAATGGAATGCTTGGGTACGTTTAGGATGCAAAGCATCAGAAATGGAATCTGCTGCTCTATTTGTTGTAGGTGATTATTTAAAAGTACGTGTTGGTTCATCTTTTTTAGTTGTAGCAAATCAAGAAAGAGAAAAATTAGGTCTTGAAAATCCTGTTATCCACGATACTGAATCAGCTATTGAGATCACTGTACAAGCAATTCGTAATCTAATTAAACAAGATAAAGAAGCTGGTATTTTATAATAATTTATATTAAACGGAGGATCAATGAAAGGTATTATAATTTTAATTGGTATAGTTGTATTATTTGGACTACTGTATCTTATCTCATCACATAAGAAGGAGATTAAATTTTCAATAGTTATTAAGGGAATTTTAGCTCAATTTATTATAGCTCTACTTTTAGTTAAATTCCCTTTTGGTAGAACTGTCGTTTCTAAAGTTTCAGATGTTGTTACTCAAATACTTAGTTATGGATTCAATGGATTATCTTTTGTATTTGGTAGTTTAGCTGACCCTAGTCAACCTACTGGTTTTATATTCATAATCGGTGCTCTTGGGAACATCATATTTCTTTCAGCATTTGTAGCTGCTCTTTTCTACTTAGGTATATTAGGAGCTATTGTTAAAGTTATCGGTAAAGTAGTTGGTAAAATATTAGGGACTACACAAGTTGAAAGTTTCGTAGCTGTTGCTAATATGTTCTTAGGACAAACTGAAAGTCCTATACTTGTTAGTAAGTACTTAGGAAATATGACTCAAAGTGAGATAATGGTAGTATTAGTTTCAGGAATGGGAAGTATGTCTGCTACAATTATTGGAGGATATACTGCTCTAGGAATTCCAATGGAATATCTACTTACAGCTTCTGCCTTAGTTCCATTTGGAAGTATAGCTATATCAAAAGTTTTATTACCAGAAGTTGAGCATGCTAAAGTTGTTGAAAATGTAAGTATGGATAGAAAAGGACATCACGAAAATATCATATCTGCTGTTACTGAAGGAGCTGTGAATGGTATTCAAGCTGTTATTGCAATAGCTGCATCACTTGTAGCTTTCATATCTATCGTTTCTCTAATAAATGGTATTTTAGGTACTTTTGGAATGAGTCTTGAAAGAATCTTTTCATATATATTCTCTCCATTTGGATTTTTCATGGGATTAGATGGTGAAAATATATTCTATGCTGGAGAGTTACTAGGATTCAAATTAGTATTAAATGAGTTCGTAGCCTTCCAAAACTTAGGACAACATATAGCCTCTTTAGATTATAGAACTGGTCTTATGTTAAGTATTGCAATGGCTGGATTTGCTAACTTCTCTAGTATGGGAATCTGTATCTCTGGTATCTCAATACTTTGTCCTGAAAAAAGACCTGTACTTGCTAGACTTGCTTTCAAAGCTATGATAGGTGGTTTTGCTGTAAGTATTTTAAGTGCAATGGTTGTAGGATTTATTACAATTATTTAAAAATATGTTATAATATATTGAGGTTGATTTTCAACCTCAATTTCTGTACTTGAAGGAGGTTATTATGCAAAAAATATTTGAAGATTATAAAGATATTTTAGATAAAGCTTTTGAAGTTATGGAAAAAGCTTATGCACCATACTCTAAATATCACGTTGGAGCATGTATAAAAACTACTGATGGAAAGTATCATGTTGGGGCTAATATAGAAAATGCTTCCTATGGACTTACTAACTGTGCTGAGAGAAGTGCTTTATTTCATGTATATTCTTTAGGATATAGACAAGATGATATTGAATCTATGGCTGTTGTAACTAGAGGAAATACCCTTGGAAGCCCTTGTGGAGCTTGTAGACAAGTTATGGTAGAACTTTTAAAAAATGATACTCCGGTAGTAATTGCTAATACTAGCTCTCAAGCTATGATTACAAATATAGCTGAACTTTTACCTTTTTCTTTTACAAGTGAAGATTTAAAATAATAGGAGGAAAATAATATGACACCACACAATAATGCTAAAATAGGAGAGATTGCTAAAAACGTTTTAATGCCTGGTGACCCTTTAAGAGCTAAATTCATAGCTGAAACATTTTTAGATAATATAAAGTTAGTTAACTCTGTAAGAAATATGCTTGCTTATACAGGAACTTACAAAGGAAAAGAGATTACAGTAATGGCTTCTGGAATGGGAATGCCATCAATCGGAATCTACTCTTATGAGCTATTCAATGTATATGGAGTTGAAAATATTGTTCGTGTTGGATCTTCTGGATCTTATGTAGATAAATTAGATGTTTATGATGTTGTTCTTGCTGATTCAGCATGGAGTGAATCAACATTTGCACGTACTCAAAATGGTTATGAAAGCGACACTGTATACCCTGATAAAGAGTTAAATGAAAAAATTATAGCTACTGCAAAAAGATTAGGAATCCCTTTACATGTAGAAAAAATTCACTCAAGTGATGTATTCTATGCTGAGTCAAATGTTGATGGATATAAAGAACATTTTGCTAAACATGGTTGTACTTGTGTAGAGATGGAAAGCTTCGCATTATTCCATAATGCAAAAGTTTTAGGTAAAAAAGCAGCTTGTCTTTTAACTATATCTGACTCTTTTACTTCACATAAAGTTACTACTCCAGAAGAGAGACAAACAGCCTTTACTAAAATGATGGAGATAGCTTTAGAAACTTTCGTTGACTAATAAGGAGAAATTCTATGAAAAGATATAAAAGAGTTTTCACAATAGTACTTGATTCTTTAGGAATTGGAGCTATGAAAGATTCTGAAAAATTTGGAGATGTTGGGGTTGATACTCTTGGAAACATAGCAAAGTCTGTTTCTACTCTTCATATTCCAAACCTTCAGAAATTAGGACTTGCTAATTTACATCCAATTGATAATGTAGATTCTATATCTAATCCTTTAGGATATTTTGCTGCTCTAAATGAAACTAGTGTTGGAAAAGATACTATGACAGGACACTGGGAGATGATGGGATTAAATATCCAAACTCCTTTTAAAACTTTTACAGATACAGGATTTCCAAAAGAATTAATTGATGAATTGGAAAAAAGATGTGGTCGTAAAGTAGTTGGAAATAAATCAGCTAGTGGAACTGAAATTCTAGATGAGTATGGAGAACATGAAATAGCTACTGGTGATATGATAGTCTATACTAGTGCTGATTCTGTTTTACAAATTTGTGGACACGAAAAATATATGGGACTTGATAACCTTTATAAATATTGTGAAATAGCTAGAGAACTTACTATGAAAGATGAATGGAAAGTGGGAAGAATCATAGCTAGACCATATGTTGGAGAGAAAAAAGGTGAATTTAAAAGAACTAGTAACAGGCACGACTATGCTCTTAAACCTTTTGGTAAAACAGCTCTTGATTCTTTAAAAGAAGCTGGTTTCTCTGTAATTTCAGTAGGAAAAATTAATGATATATTTGATGGTGAGGGTATCACTGAAACTCATAAGTCTAAAAGTTCTGTACATGGAATGGAACAAACTATTGAGTTAGCTGAAAAAGATTTTACAGGTCTTTGTTTTGTAAACTTAGTAGATTTTGATGCCTTATGGGGACATAGAAGAAATCCACAAGGTTATGCTGAGGAATTGGAAAAATTTGATAAAAATCTAGGAGTTCTTCTTTCTAAATTAAAAGATGACGACCTTTTAATCCTAACAGCTGATCACGGAAATGACCCTACTTACATTGGAACTGACCATACTAGAGAGAAAGTTCCATTCATAGCTTACTCTCCATCTTTTAATAAAAATGGAAATCTTGGAGAATTCGATACTTTTGCAGTAATTGGAGCTACAATAGTGGATAACTTTGAATTAAATATGCCAATAAATACTATTGGGTACTCAATATTAGACAAATTAAATTAAGAAAGGATATAGTTATGGATAGAAAAAAAATATTAAATGCTGTTGATCATACACTACTAACTCAAAGTGCTACTTGGGAAGATATTAAGCAAATTCTTGATGATGGAATTAAATATGAAGTTGCTTCTGCTTGTATTCCTGCTTCATATGTAAAAAAAGCTAAAGAATATGTAGATGGTAAATTAGCTATCTGTACAGTAATTGGATTTCCTAATGGGTATTCTACAACTGCTGTAAAAGTTTTTGAAACAGAGGATGCTATAAAAAATGGTGCTGATGAAATAGATATGGTTATCAATATTGGAGATGTAAAAAATAGAGATTACCAATCTATACTAAACGAGATAAAAGCTATTCACAAGGCTTGTAATGGTAAGATATTAAAAGTAATTATTGAAACTTGCCTTTTAACTGAAGAGGAAAAAATTAAAATGTGTGAAATAGTTACTCAATCTGGTGCTGAATATATTAAAACTTCTACTGGATTTTCAACTGGTGGAGCTACTTTTGATGATATAGCATTAATGAAAAAATATGTCGGAAAAGATGTAAAAATAAAAGCTGCTGGGGGAATATCATCTCTAGAAGATGCAGCTAAATTCATGGAACTTGGTGCTGATAGATTAGGAACTAGTAGAATAGTTAAAATTATAAAAGGTGAAAACGCTGAAAATATGTACTAATTCTTAACTTAGTTTCATTATTAAAATAATTATACAATAATAAAGAGAGACTCTAAAATTAATTATTGTCTCTCTTTTATTATTATTGTAATTATTCTATAGTTATACTTTCTCTAATTCAACTGTTAACTTTAACCTTTTTAACCCACTTTTAAGAGCTTTTATTTTTACTTTGCTAATCTTCATATCTGAAAGCTCTTCATCAGGAACATCTTGAAGTTTTGATATTCCATTATATTTTCCTATTAATTTTTCAATATCCTTTTTAGTAAGTTTACTTATTCTTCCTAAAAGTCTGTATCCTTTTGGACTAACTTCATTATCTAATAAACTATAACTTTTCCCATAGCCAAGAGCATGTGAAAAATTTTCCAATTGAAGTAACTCTTCATCATCTAAACTTTTCATTCTTTCTCTTACTTCTTTATAATCTATTCCATCTTCTATATAGTCTCTTATTAAATCATACTCATCTTCTTCTATATCTTGATTTAAATCTTGAAATTGAAGATTCAATAATCTTCCCTCTACTCCTAATTCAACTACACAACTATTTACTTCATCTCCAATTCTTCTAAGCATTTCAAATCTTTGAAGTGCTGTAGCTACATCATATAGTGTCACCGTATTTTCTAGTTCCAAAATTGTTAAATTTGCCAATGCTCTATCTAATACAGATTTATATCTCTCCATTGTTTTTATAGCTTGAGAAGCTTCATTTCCTATTGAACCTATATCTTTTAATCTATATCTTATATTTTCCTTATACAAAGTAATAACATTTCTTCTCTCAGAAACTGCTATTACTAATTTCTCTGTTTGTTGTCCTGTTCTTTGAGCTGTTCTATGTCTTGTTCCACTCTCTGTAGATGTATATTTTCTATCTGGTTGTAAATGTACATTTGCATACATTATTTTTTTACATTCATCATCTAGAATAATAGCTCCATCCATCTTAGCTAATTCATACACTCTTTCTGGTGTAAAATCACATGCTAAATAAAATCCCCCATCTGATATTTTTTCTACATTTTCATCATAACCAACTACTATCAAAGCTCCCAGACCAGCTTCAAGTATATTATTCAATCCCTCTCTTAAAGCAGTCCCAGGTATTACAAATGACAGCATCTCCTCTAATTTTTTACTGTCCATCCTTATTCATCCTCTCCAAAAGTTCTTCTAAATTTTTTAAATATATTAATTTTAAATTATAACTATTTTTCTCTATCTCTTTTCTATTAGCCTCAGGAATATAAACACCCTTAAATCCTAATTTTTCCAATTCTCTAAGTCTTTTATCAATGAAAAATACCTTTCTAATCTCTCCTCTTAGTCCCAATTCTCCAATAGCTGCAATTTTCTGGCTTATTTCAACTCCTTTATAAATTGATAACATTGAAATAAGTACAGCTAAATCAGCTGCTGGATCTTCTATATTAAGACCTCCAGGAATATTTACAAAAAGATCTTTCATAGCTAAATTCATATACATCTTTTTTTCAGCAATTGCCGTAAGAATTTGAATTCTATTTCTATCAAATCCCTGTACAATTCTTTTAGGAATACCTATTGTTACATCAGTAAGAAGAGTTTGTATCTCTAGCAAAAAAACTTTTGTTCCTTCTAAAACAGGAACAACCATGCTCCCTATATTTTTTTCTTCTCTTTCGCTTAAAAAATATTCTGAAGAGTTTTTAATCTCTTTCATGCCATCCTCTTCCATGCTAAACACTGCTAACTCATTAGTTGATCCAAATCTATTTTTAGTACTTCTTAAAATTCTGTAAAAGAGTCCCTCTTCTCCTTCAAAGTTAAATACAGCATCTACCATATGTTCTAGTAATTTTGGTCCTGCCACTTTTCCATCTTTTGTTATATGTCCAACTATAAAAAATGATATTCCATATTTTTTAGCTAATTCTATAATTTTTAATGTACACTCTCTTATTTGAGTCGGAGTTCCTGGTATTGAATCCACAATAGAATTATACAATGTTTGTATAGAATCTACAATAACAACTTTTGGTTTTTTTGATATTAAATATTCATAAATTTTTGAGATATCTGTTTCCGACATTAAAAAAAGATTTTTACTCTTTATCTTTAATCTTTCTCCTCTGTTTTTAACTTGAGCTGGAGATTCCTCTCCTGATATATAGATTACATCTCCATATGCAGTATACTCATTTGCTACTTGTAACAGTAAAGTTGATTTCCCTATTCCAGGATTACCAGTTATTAGTACCACTTCTCCACACAGTAATCCTCCACCTAATACTCTATCAAACTCTCCTATTCTAGTCTTATATCTATCACTCTCTTCTGTTATTACCTCATCAAAAGAAAATACTTTTTCTGAAGTCTCTCTTATAGAAGTAACTGATGATACTATAGGAGCTCCCACTGAAGAAGATACTTCTAACTCCTCTTCAAAACTTCCCCAACTACCACATTGTGGACACTTTCCAGCCCATTTACTAGCCTTATATCCACATTCACTACATACATAAAAGCTCTTCGTTTTTGCCATCTACAACCTATCCTTTTAGACTCTCTGCCTTTTTCTTAATTATATCTATAATTCTTTCATCTACAAATATATCCAATCTAGCTCCTACTGTTGCTGCCTCTCTTACAGAACTTGAACTTAAGTACATATACTCTCTAGCTGCAGGTACAAATATAGTTTCTATCTCTCCATAAGATAGATCGTGATTTACAAAAGCATAACCTAACTCATATTCAAAATCAGATACAGCTCTCAATCCTCTAATAATTATCTCAGCACCATTTTTCTTCATAAACTCTATTAAAAGTCCATCAAAACTTTTAACTTCAACTTTATCTCCAAATTCTGATACCAATATATCTATCATCTGTTTTCTTTCTTCCAATGAAAACCAACATTTTTTATTTGTATTATTCATTACAGCTACAATTAACTTGTCTGTAATCTTTAATGACTTCTTTATTACATCTAAATGCCCTTTAGTTATTGGATCAAAACTTCCTGCATAAACACCTATTTTCATATTTTCACCTTTACTTCATCAAAACAATTTCATAACTATAATCATTTTGACCATTTTCTTCTAGAAGAAGTTTTTTCTTTCTATTTTTCACATATTCATCTACAAATTCAAAATATAACTCTTTAAAATCCACTTTTAATTTTTTAGATAAAATTACCTTTATAGTTCCTATATCTTCATCTTTTACACACTCTTTTATCTCAGCTATTATCTCATGTATAGTAGCATCTTTTGATTTTATTTTTCCAGTTCCATCACACATAGGACATCTCTCTTGAAAATAGCTATAAAGTGGTTTTCCTGTTCTCTTCCTTGTCATCTCAATAAGACCCAAATCAGTAAAGTGAACTATATTATTTTTTATTCTGTCCTTTGAAAGATTTTTTTCTAACTCTTCTAATACCTTTATTTTGTCCTCTTCCAATCTCATATCAATAAAATCTATTATAATAATTCCACCAAAATTTCGTAATCTCAATTGTCTTGGTATCTCTCTAGCTGCTTCTAAATTAGTATTTAAAACTGTCTGCTCTAAGTTATAACTTCCAGTATTTTTACCTGTATTTACATCTATGCTTATTAAAGCCTCCGTTTTCTGGATTACTAAATATCCACCACAATCCAATCTTACTTCCTCTTTTAAAGCATTCTCTATCTCTCTTTCCACTCCATAAATCTCAAAAATACCTTTATTTTCATCAGTAAATAACTTTATCTTTGTTTTTAATGTTTTTTCACTAAAAGCATTTATATAGTCTATAACTTCCCAATAGACTTCTTCATTATCTACAATAAGCTCATCTATATCATTTGAAAAAATATCTCTCAAAACTGTTGCTACTATTCCATTATCCTTATAAAGTACCTCTCCTATTTTAGCAGTACTTGTTTTTTTATCAATATCTTCCCATTTTTTTACTAAATACTCCATCTCTCTTTCGAAATGAAAAATAGTCTTATCTTGAGCAGCTGTTCTAATTATCACTCCCATATTTTCAGGTTTTAATTCCCCTACAAGCTCCTCTAATCTTTTTCTTTCTTCTTCATCTTTTATCTTTTTAGATATAGCTATATGATTATTATTTGGCATCAATACTAAATATTTTCCTGGAATGGTATAGTGAGTTGTAACCCTAGCTCCTTTAGTCCCTCTTGGCTCATTTAAAACTTGAACCACAACCTCATCTCCAACTGTTAATATATCTTCAATTGGTCTATCACTATTACATATTCCATCTAAATATTTTTCTTCAAACTCTCTTAAATCGTTTACATACAAAAAAGCATTTTTCTCTAATCCTATATTTACAAAGGCTGACTCCATTCCCGGAAGAACATTAGCTACCTTTCCCTTATAGATATTTGAGTTTATTCTTCTCTCTTCCTCCCTCTCTATAAGGATCTCTACTACCTTTCCATCTTCTATTATAGCTGCTCTTGATTGAAACTCATCTATGTTGATTACTATTTGATTCATCTATTTTAACTCTCCTCTAAGTACATCTAACCTAGAATATTTTTTTCCATTTACAACTATATTATCTTTTTCAATCGAATTATCTATCTTTATATTAAAATATTCTTTTAGTCTTACTCTATTTGCTTTTTTTATTCCAACGATTTTAGATATATCTTTTTCATTTGCTATTATTTCTAATTTTCTCTCTTCAGCTATAATTTTCTTTAAAAAATCATAATAAATTTCTGTTTCAACTAACTCTCTAAAAGCTGGATGAAATGGACCACTTAATACTACTCCATCCTCTCTTAAATCCTCACTTGGTTGTAAGCCAACTCTGATTATATTTATATTATTACTTTCCAAAAGAGCATATATTTTTCTAGTTCTCTCTATTGCTCCCTCTAGTGATAATGGTAAATACTCTCCATCTAAAAACATTTTCTCCATTTTAGTATTTTTTATTACTAAAGTAGGATATATTCTTACCATATCAGGTTTCATACTTAGTGCTTTCACAGCTGTTTCATAATCATTTTCATCTGTTGATTGTGGTAAACCAATCATCAGCTGTATTCCTAATTCTATTCCATATTTTTTTATTGTTTTACAAGCTTCTTCAACAACACTTACTGGGTAATATCTTTCAGTTGCTAATAAAACTTTCTCATCTAAAGATTGTACACCCAATTCTACAGAAGTTACCCCATATTTTTTTAATTGAGCTACTATCTCATCATTTATACAATCTGGTCTTGTAGATAACCTAATTCCAGCAATATCACCTTTTTTTATATATTCATATGCTGTCTTTAAGTATTCTTCTTGGAGTTTCATAGAGATCCCTGTAAAAGTTCCACCAAAGAAAGCCACTTCTTTCTTGGAATTCTTTGGAAGAGTTTCTAAGTACATCTCTATAGTATTCTTTAAATCCTCCATTGTAACATCTGTCTCTCTACCATTTATCTTTTTTTGATTACAAAATACACAAGAGTTAGGACATCCAAAATGACTTATAAATATTGGAATATTATAGTGCTTCATGAATCTTTACTCCTAACTTTTTACAAAGAGACTTAGCCGCTGCTTGCTCTGCTGTTTTCTTATTTTTTCCAGTTCCACTTTCTGTCTCTTCTTTATCTATACCATTATTAATTTTTACCTCTATCTCAAATATTTTTTGATGATCTGGACCTATCTCTCTAATTACAGAATACTCTGGAATAACCTTATATGTTTTTTGGCTATACTCTTGTAATATTGTTTTAAAATCTAAAATATCTTCATTACTATCTACATGATCAATTGCATCTTTTATATGTGTTAATACAAATTTTTTAGCTATTTCAAAATTTGAATCCATATATATGGCACCTAAAATAGCTTCAAAGGCATCTCCTAAAATTGAACTTCTCTCTCTTCCTCCAGTTAGCTCCTCTCCTCTACTAAGTAAAAGATACTTTCCTACCTCTAACTTTTTAGATATTCCTGCTAATACTGGTTCACTTACTACCATTGACTTTACCTTAGCTAAATCTCCCTCAGTTGAATCAGCATAACTTTTATACAAATATTCAGTAACAACAAGATCTAGAACTGCATCACCAAGCAGTTCTAGTCTCTCATTACTTATCTTTTTATATCTTCTATGCTCATTTCCAAAAGAACGATGAATAAGTGAATTTTTTAGAAGTTCTTTATTTTTAAAAGAATACCCTAGATTTTTTTCGAAATCCAAGTAGTTCTTCTTCATTATTTCCTCCTAAATTTTATTTAAACTTTTTCATAGCTATTACAGCGTTATGTCCTCCAAATCCTAATGAACTTGACATCGCTACATTTATCTCTTTCTCTACAGCTTTATTTGGTACATAATTTAAGTCACATTCTGCATCTGGATTATCATAGTTTATTGTTGGTGGAACAATTCCTTCTGATATAGCTTTAGCTATTATTACAGCCTCTATTCCTCCAGCTGCTCCTAGTCCATGCCCTGTTGCTCCCTTAGTTGAAGATACCATTAAATCTTTAGCGTGCTCTCCAAATACTGATTTTATAGCTGCTGTTTCATTTCTATCATTTGCCGGTGTTGATGTCCCATGAGCATTGATATATGTTACATCTTCAAGAGCTATATTTCCCTCTTTAAGAGCCATTTTAAATGCTCTTGCTGCTCCCTCTCCACCATCTGCTGGAGCTGTTATATGGTAAGCATCACAAGTCTCTCCATATCCTATTACTTCAGCATATATTTTTGCTCCTCTAGCTTTCGCATGTTCTAATTCTTCAAGAATTAATATTCCTGCTCCCTCTCCCATTACAAATCCATCTCTATCTGCACTAAATGGTCTAGAAGCTTTTGTAGGCTCATCATTTCTTGTAGATAATGCTTTCATATTTGCAAAAGCGTTCATAGCAAATGGAGTTATTGAAGCCTCTGTTCCTCCTGCTATCATAACCTTTGCTCTTCCATTTTTTATCATTTCAAAAGCATCTCCAACTGAGTGAGTTCCTGCAGCACAAGCTGTAACAACTGATTTATTTGGTCCTTTTGCTCCAAAATAAATTCCTATATTACCAGATGCCATATTAGCTATCATTGCTGGAATAGTAAATGGAGATATTCTTTTTACTCCTTTTTCTATCATAGTTTGATGTTGAGCTTCAAATATTTCTATTCCTCCTATACCAGAAGATACAATTACTCCAACATCTTCAGCATTATTTTCATCTATTACTAATTTAGAATCCTCTAATGCCATTTTTGTAGCTGCTATAGCAAATTGAGTATTTCTTGCTAATTTCTTTACCTCTTTTTTCTCAATTCCAAATTCAACAGCATCAAAATCCTTTACTTCTGCTGCTATTTGCACTGGCATATCAGTTGAATCATACGACTCTATTCTTCCTACTCCTGTTTCCCCAGCAACTATTCTTTTCCAACTTTTTTCAATTCCTGTTCCTAGTGCAGTTATTAGTCCTATTCCTGTAACTACTACTCTATTCACAATATCACCTCATTTTATTTTACTATATATAAGTAACGGGGTACTTTCATACCCCGCCTTTTCTTATTTGATTTAATTATTTAGATTCGATATAATCAATAACGTCTTGAACTGTTTTGATTTTTTCTGCATCTGTATCAGGGATTTCTACGTCGAACTCTTCTTCGAAAGCCATTATTAACTCAACAGTATCTAATGAATCTGCTCCTAAATCCTCTACGAAGTTTGCCTCAGGTACTACTTGCTCAGCGTCTACTCCTAATTGCTCAACTACTATTTCTCTTATTTTATCTAACATTTTTCTTCCTCCTTAATTTTTTCTTTATATAAAACGTTATATATAATAGATTTTACTATATATTTGATAAATCTTCAAGTTTTTCTATATTTTTTACTTCAATTTCTTTATCAATTTTTTTAATAAGTCCTGCTAAAACCTTTCCAGGTCCTATTTCGTAAATAGTTGTAACCCCTTCAGATTTTAATTTATTTATAGTATCTACCCATTTTACTGGTCCAAAACTTTGTCTATATATCTCTTCTTTTACTTCAGCTACAGATGTTAAAATTTCAGCATTTGTATTAGCTACTAATTTTATATCTGTCATAGTAAAATTATATTTATTCGCTTCCTCTTTTAATCTCTCTCCTGCCTCTTGCATAAGCGATGAGTGGAAAGGTCCTGATACAGCTAACGGCATAGCTCTTCTTGCTCCAGCTTCCTTTAATACCTCACAAGCCTTTTCTATAGCTGCTTTTTCTCCAGCTATTACTGTTTGTTTAGGTTCATTAAAGTTTACTGCCTCTACTACTCCATCTACCTTTTTTAACTCTTCAATAATTTTATCTGAATCAAGTCCAATTATTGCAGCCATTCCACCATTTACTTTTTGAGCTACCTCATTCATAAATTTCCCTCTAGCTGCTGTTAATTTTACTGTATCTTCTATTGATAAATAACCAGCCGCTCCAAAAGCTGCATACTCTCCTACAGAGTGTCCTGCTACATAGTCAGCTTTTATTCCTTTATCTTCTAATAATTTTGTTAAAATTAAACTCATTGATACTATTGCTGGTTGTGTATTTTTAGTCTCTTTTAATGCTTCTTCTGGTCCTTCAAACATAACTGTTTTTAAATCAAAATCCAATTTTGAAAATAGATTATCAAACTCTTTTCTAGCTAATTCACTATTTTCATATAATTCTTTTCCCATTCCAACATATTGCGTCCCTTGTCCTGGGAATACAAAAGCGATTTTAGACATATTATCCTCCTTAATAAAACACCTGTCTTTTAATATATCATAGCTATATAAATATGTCAATATTTATTACTCTTACTCTTTAATAAGCCCACTTCATTATTATTGAACCATAAGTAAGTCCTGCTCCAAATCCAGTTAAAGCTATTAGATCTCCTTTTTTTACTAATCCTTTATCTAAAGCTTCCCCTAAAGCAAGTCCTACTGAAGCTGCTGAAGTATTTCCATATTTTTTTAGATTCATATAGAATTTATCTACTGGAACATGTATTCTCTTAGAAGCCGCTTCTATTATTCTTACATTTGCTTGATGTGGAAATATCATACTAAGTTCCTCTGCTTTTACATTTGCTATCTTTAAAGCTTTATTTGTAGCACTAGGAAGTGCATGTACAGCAAATTTGAATACATCTTGCCCCTTCATTCTCATAAAATTTTCTCTATTTTCTATAGTTTGAATATTATTTGGTTTTTTACTTCCTCCAGCTGGTGTTCTTAATATATCATCATCTTCACCCTCTGCTCCTAGATAAGTAGATAACATTCCAAATCCTTCTTCTACCTCTCCTACTACAGCTGCTGCTGCTCCATCACCAAATAATATACAAGTATTTCTATCTTGCATGTCAATTATTCTCGAAAGTGTTTCTCCACCTATTACTAGGATATTTTTATAAATTCCTCCTCTTATCATTCCACCTGCAACTGTTAAACCATAGATAAATCCACTACATGCTGCTGTTAAATCAAAACAAGGTATCCCTTTAGCTCCTAATTTTTGTTGAACTAGGCAGGCAGTAGCTTGTACTAAATAATCAGGTGTACAAGTAGCAACTATTATCATATCTATATCTTCTATGCTCATATTTGCTTTCTCTAATGCTTGTTTTGCTGCAGATGCACATAGATCTGATGTTGCTTGTTCTGAAGAGGCAAATCTTCTTTCCTCTATTCCAGTTCTAGTTCTTATCCACTCATCACTTGTATCTATAATTTTTTCAAAATCAAAGTTTGTCATTACTTTCTCTGGAACATAATATCCTAATCCTTTGATACCTATACTTTTAAATTCCATTTTTCCTCCTAATCTAAGGTTTTTTCAACACTGTTATCCATATCAATAACTTTTTTAAGCTCTTCAACAAAATTCATCTCTGCAAATTTATTAGCTACTTTTATTGCATTCTTTATCCCATTTGAATCTGAATTTCCATGAGCTTTTATAGAAAGTCCATTTAAACCTAAAAACATTGCTCCACCATACTCAGAAGAATCCATTTTCTTCATTACATGTTTCATAGCTGGCTTTAATAGTAACGCTCCTATTTTATAAATAAAACTTTTACTAATCTCTTCTTTTAAAGACGAGACTACAAATTTAGCTATTCCCTCAGCAGTTTTCAACACCATATTTCCAGTGAATCCATCTGTAACTACTACATCTATTTTACCATTCATTACTTCTGTACTCTCAATATTTCCAGCAAAATTTATACTTTTATTCTCTCTTAATAGATTATATGCCTCTCTTGTTACTTCGTTTCCTTTTCCTTCTTCAGTTCCTATATTTAATAAACCTACAGTAGGATTTTTCTTTCCTAAAAGGATTTCTAAGTATTTTGAACCCATCATAGCATACTGATTTAAAAATTCAGGTTTACAATCTGCAGTTGCTCCCACATCTAACATCAACATCTTATCTTTCTTATTAGGAAACATTGTCGCAATAGCAGGTCTTAATACACCTTTTATTCTCTTTAACTTTAATTGACTAGCTGTAATTAAAGCTCCAGTATTTCCTGCAGATACAGACGCATCTACAACTCCCTCTTTTACTAGCTCTAAAGTTCTATTCATAGATGAATCCTTTTTACTCTTAACAGCTATAACAGGGTCATCAGTCATCTCTATAACTTCTCTAGCATCAACTATCTCTATTCTTTTATTGTCATATTTATATTTTTTTAACTCCTCTTCTATGACTTCTTTCTTTCCTACAAGTACAAGATTTAGAGTTTCAACTTCCTCTAATGCCTTAATAGCTCCTTTTATTGCTTCAAAAGGTGCTTTATCTCCTCCCATAGCATCCAGCGCTATTTTCATTATTGTCCTCCCATATAAAATTTCTTCTTTTATATTATACATCATATTTTAAAATTTTAAAATTATTTTTATATAATTTATAATAAAAAAAGACAAGAGCTTATCTTGTCTTTTTTTATCTAATTAAACAATCTAATTACTCAGCTTGTCCTGCTAGAACTTGTTTACCGTTGTAATCTCCACATGCAAGACATACTCTGTGTGGTCTTCTTGGAGCTCCACATTTCTCACAAGTTGTTAATCCAGTTCCAGTTAAAGCGTGATGAGATCTTCTCATGTTTTTCTTAGCTTTAGATGTTTTCTTCTTAGGTACTGCCATCTTAGTTTCCCTCCTACTTACAATCTTATTTAAAAATTAATTTTTTATCTGCAATAATTGTTGCCAACGTGGATCTATTCCATCATTACTATGTTTCTCTATTTCTGAATCATCTTCACAACTAGGCTCACATTGTGGGTATGGTGGCATATCTAATAATATATACTCTCTTACCAAACTTTCTAAATCTATAATCCCATTTTCTATAGGATCATAAATCTCATTTTTATCAATTTCACACTCTGTATTCAAGCTCTTTAAATACTGAGTATATTGATTCTCATCTAAAAAAGTTCCCATAAAATCATTTTCTAATTTCAAATCAAACTCTTTTAAACATCTTACACATTGTACCCTTAATGTTGTTGAGTAATGTCCACTTATTTCAACTTTTCCATTGTTATTTACAGCTGTTCCAATAACATGTACTCTTTCTACAAGTTCAATATCTTCTATGTTCTCCATATAAAAATCGAACTCTAAAATCTGGTTTTGAAAATCTTTAATCTCTAATTTCAAAACAATTTCCTCCAATCGTACACCTAGATATTTTACTAACTTTTTTAGATATTGTCAAGTAATTTTTCTTAACAAAGGATTTTTTATTCTACACATTGAATAAAAATTCCATTAAATCTCCATCTTGTACTATGTACTCTTTTCCTTCTAGTCTTAGAACACCAGCTTCTTGTGCTCCCTTCCATCCAGAATACTTTATAAAATCTTCAAATGATACTACTTTAGCTCTGATAAATCCTTTTTCAAAGTCTGTATGAATCTCTCCAGCAGCTTTTGGTGCTGTATCTCCTATCCTTATTGTCCAAGCTCTTACTTCTTTTACCCCAGCAGTAAAATATGTTTGAAGTCCTAATAACTTGTATCCTGCTCTGATCAATCTATTTAATCCAGCCTCTTCTACTCCTAAAGCTTCTAGATACTCTTTTTTACTCTCTTCATCATCCATCTCTTGTAACTCAGCCTCAACTTTTGCTGAAACTATTACAACTTCTGAACCTAATCCTTTAGCGTACTCTCTAACTTTTTCTACATACTCATTTCCTGTAGCTAAATCATCTTCAGATACATTAGCTGCAAATATCATAGGTTTTAAAGTTAGTAATTGGTAAGTTCTAACTAACTCTAACTCTTCTTCATTCATAGTTAAAGTTTTAAGAAGTTGAAAATTCTCTAAGTGAGCTTTACATTTCTCTAAAACTGGCATAAGAGCCATTGATTCTTTATTTTTATTCATAGCTAATTTTTTATGTTTCTCTATAGCTTTATCTACAGTTTCCATATCTGCAAATATTAATTCTGTATTAATTACCTCTATATCTCTTATAGGGTCTACTGAACCACTTACATGAATTACGTTATCATCTTCAAAACATCTTACAACTTGGCAAATAGCTGCTGTTGTTCTAATGTTTGATAAGAATTTATTACCTAGCCCTTCTCCCTTTGCTGCTCCCTTTACAAGTCCAGCTATATCCACAAACTCTACTGTTGCTTGAACTACTCTTTGTGGATTGATTATTTTTGATAACTCATCTAATCTTGAATCTGGTACAGTTACCATTCCTACATTTGGCTCTATTGTACAAAATGGATAGTTTGCTGCTTCTGCTGCTCCAGCTTTTGTTATAGCATTAAAAAGTGTTGATTTACCTACATTTGGAAGTCCTACTATTCCTATTCCAATCATCGACAAACTCCTCCTAAAATTTTTTATCAATATAAATTTTATCATACTTTAAATTTTTTGTAAATCTTTTCTCTTAGTTTGTGTTGTAAAAAAAGACCAAAGCTATCACCACTTTAGTCTTAAAAATTTTTTTTGGTGGAGATGACGGGAATCGAACCCGTGTCCGAAATTATCAGCGCCATAGGCTTCTACAATGCTTAGTCTGCTATTAGATTTCGCAACAGCCACTCCCACAGACAGGGCTGACTGAAGCTATCCTCTAAAATGTCCCTTTAAGCTTAGAGAAATCACTAAAGGTAATCTGTATATTGGTAACACCTTGTTAGAGCTCTCCTACAGAAGAGAGAGTTCAAAGGTGAGCTGACTAATTAAGCAGCTAAAGCGTAATTTCTGTTTCCATCTAAACGATGAGTTGACCTCTCACAGCGGTCACCCTGGCATGCTACCTATAACCTCATAACCCCGTCGAAACCTTTGCATCCCCATTATTCAATTGTACACATTAGTATATCATATTTTGAAAAAAATTTCTATCTAATTTTTGCCATTCTTTGAATATCTCTTTGAGCATCTCTCATGGCGATAGTTTCTCTCTTATCGTAAGTTTTCTTACCTCTAGCTAGTGCAATAGAAAGTTTCACATATCCCTTAGAAAGATGAACATCCAATGGAACTATTGTATATCCCTTTTGAGTAACTTTTTCATGTAATTTTTTTATCTCTTTTTTATGTAGTAATAATTTTCTAACCCTTCTTTCCTCTGGATTATAAACACTTCCAAAACTCCAAGGAACAATAGACATTCCCATTATAAAAACTTCTCCATTTATTATTCTAATAAAAGATTCTTTTATACTTACTTTTCCAGCTTTAGCTGATTTAACTTCACTTCCTACTAATTCTATTCCCGCTTCAAATTTATCCTCTATAAAATAATCGAAGTAGGCTTTTTTATTTCCTGCTAAAACCATAATTTCCTCCAAACTTTTACTATATTTTTTAATATTATACTTTATTTTTCTCTTTTTTTCTATGCATTTTAAAAAATATACTTTTCTCTTTTAATTTTTTCTGTTTTCTCTCTTGATTATTTAAAAAAATGAGGTATACTCTTACTAAGCTTTATCAGATGAAAAACAAAAAAGGATTTTGTCTCATAGATATATTACTCCAAGTTAGTATAATTCTATTGTTATTAAGTTTTGGTTTTATTTACTTTAAAAAATCTTTAGAAAGGGAGGAGTTGATAAAGGCTAAAACTGAAATTTATGAATTATTTACAACATATGCTACTAAAGCTTATAACAGTAGGACAAGTTATGGGGTAGAACTTGATTACTTAAAAAAAACAATAATTATTTCACAATCATCTGTTACACAAAAGGAGGTTATACATCTTCCGAAAAATTTAAAATATATTACAATCTTTGATAAACAAACTCAACAAAAATTCACTACTAAAATTACTTCTCATGGAAATATTACACCATCTTTTAGTATCTATATTTTTGATTATAATGATATTGCTCAATATAGAATATCTTTTTATGGTTTTGATCTAATCAGATATATGCAAATTAATGTATATAGAAATATTAGTGATAAAACACCTAAATATAGAACAATCTTAAATTTTCACAACAACTGGACTACTACAAATCCCAAATGGCAGGAGGAATAATTATGAGACCTCTTTTTGTATTTTTTCTATATTTTGTATCTACTTTACTTTTTGGAGATAACATATCTCAAGAGATTGTAAAAGTTAGAATTGTTGTTAAAGGAAAGAATTATATCTCCTATGCTATTCTCTCCTCTACTGAAAAGAAGAATAATTTTTTTATTGTAGGTGAAAAACTATGATAAAAAGTAATTCTGATAAAATTAAGGATATATTTAAAGAATTAAATCATCATACTAAAAAATCTAAAAACACCTCTGAATTAAAAATTGATTCATCTCTAGAGGCAAATAATCCTATTGTTGTAAAAGGATTAGGAGCAATCATCTTATCTGGAGTTGAAAAAAAAGCTAGTGATATTCATATAGAGCCACAAAAAGATCGAAGTAGAATACGCTATAGAATAGATGGGATTCTATATGAAGAGATGGATTTTGATATATCACTTCATTCCTCTATTATTTCTAGATTAAAAATTCTATCTAAATTAGATATTACAGAGAAAAAAATACCCCAAGATGGAAAATTTAGAATGAAAATAGGAGAAAAAACTATTGATTTCCGTGTATCCATTGTACCTCTTATTACTGGAGAAAAAGGAGTAATTAGAATCTTAGATAGTCAGAGCTATGATTTTAACTTGGAAAATCTTGGACTTAACTCTACTGATTACAAAAAATTATCTACACTTATTAGCAAAAAAAATGGAATAATTTTAGCTTGTGGGCCTACTGGCTCTGGAAAAAGTAGTCTTATCTATTCTATTTTAAAGAGATTAAATAATGGTGAGGTTAATATCTCCACTGTTGAAGATCCTGTGGAATATGAGATTGCTGGAATAAATCAGGTACAGTATAATTCAGATGTAGGAAGAGATTTTTCTACAATTTTAAAGGCATATCTTAGACAGGATCCAGATATTTTAATGATTGGAGAGATAAGAGATTATGAAACTGCAGAGATAGGAGTAAAAGCAGCTCTTACAGGTCATCTTGTTCTTTCGACTTTACATACCTATGATACTATAAGTGGAATATTTAGATTACTTAATATCGGGATTGAAAGATATATGATTTCAGCATCTGTTATTGGAATAGTAGCCCAACGTTTAGTAAGAAAACTTTGTCCACACTGCTTAACCTTAGATAAAGATTTTATTGCTAAACTTACTCTTCTAAAATTGGACCCAACATTTTATAGAGATAAAACTTTTTATACTAGTGTTGGTTGTGAATATTGTAATTACACTGGTTATTCTGGAAGAACTGCTATTTTTGAACTACTTACAATAGATGATGAAATAAAAAATTTTATTGAGACAGGAGCTTCTATACATGAACTTCAAGTACTTCTAAAAAACAAGAAAATAAACACTTTAATAGAAGATGGAATAGAGAAAGCTTTAAATAAAATAACTTCTCTAGATGAAGTTATAAGGCAGTGTTAATTATGAAAACCTACTTCTTTAAAGCTTATACTTTTGACAGAAAAAAAATCTCAAACACTTTAGAATTCAATACTTTTCAAGATTTTCATAGATACTTAATAAAAAATAGATTAACCCTTATATCTTACAAATTAGTTACTCCGAGATATAAAGTTACTTCAGAAAATCTTTTGGTATTCACACAAAATTTCAAAACTCTTCTAGACAGTGGACTTACGCTATCTTTAACCTTGAGTATCCTCGCATCTCAAGAAAAAGATAAACATTTTAGTAGTATTATAAATAATATCAAGGAGCAGATACTTAGTGGAAGTAGTATTTATCTAGCTTTCTCAAATTATAAAACGGTATTTAATGATACATATCTCAATCTACTTTTAGCAGGTGAAGAATCCGGAAATTTAGTAGAAAACCTTGATAAAATTTGTAAAAATATAGCTCTTATGGAAAAAACTAAAAAAAGTATAAAAGAGGCTCTTTTTTATCCAACAATAGTCTTAATATTTGCAATATTTCTACTAATATTTATGCTTACATTTGTATTTCCTAATTTTTTAACACTATTTCATGATACCTCTACTCCATTACCATTACTTACACAAATTATCATGTTTATTAGTCAAAATATTCTCTATATTCTCTCTATAACAATCTTTTTCATTGGAGTTATCTTCTTTATATTAAAAAAACTCCCTTTAGAGAAAAAACAAAATTTAAAAATTTCAATACCTATCTATGGGAAAATTGTTAAAGAGGAGCTTATCATCTCATTATGTCAAAATTTTTCTATAATGAATGAAACAGGGATAAATATTGTTGATATTTTAGAAATTTTAAAAAAAGCAACACCATATATTTTTTTAAAAAAGGACTTGGAAAAGGTCCAATTAAAAATAAAAATTGGTAATAGTATTGAGGAGGCTTTAGCTTCAACCTCTCTCTTCTCTCCCACTCAATTAAAAATTATCTCAATTGGTGAGAGAAGTGGTAAATTAAGTGAGGCTTTTTCATCTATATCTTTTGTTTTTATCTTTTGTTTTACAAAAAGATTTTGAAACATACCTCTTCAAACTAACTACACTTTTACAACCACTATTACTACTATTTTTAGGAATTATTATAGGTATCATAGTTTTGGCTATATATTTACCTATATTCAATATATCAGATATATTAATGTAAGGAGGGAAAAATTTATGAAAAATCGAGGCTTTAGTTTAATTGAAATCACTGTAGCCATAGCTCTTATTGGAATTATGGCAGGAGTGGGAGTTCCTAAACTCAGAAGACAGATGGCTTTAGGAAGAGATACAAAGGCGATAGCAACACTTGGAACTTTACGAACTGCTAGTGAACTATATTTTATTGAAAATAATGAACCTATCTCTGATACTCCTAGCTCTGATGAAACTCAAAGTGTTATTACTGCTTTAAAAAAACTTGAACCCTATCTTGATGAGAAAACCTTTAAAGAGATTGAAGATGGAGAGTTAGATATTGGTGGTAGTAGAGCTCAAAAATCTGATGTTGATGAGGCAGAAACTGATATTAACTATGGTGGAACTATCTCTCTTACTTTTAAAAATCCTGATATTAACAAAAGTAGTGGAAGTGATGGTGTATACATTTGGTTCAAACCTAGTGCTGGAAAAGAATATGATACTAAGGGAAATAAATGGATAGAATACTAATTATATCTCTTCTTTTTTTGATTATTTATATTGATATAAAAAAGCTGTATATTCCTAATACTCTTAATATACTTCTTTTTATTTTGTCTATTATTTTTAAAGGTTTTGAATTTAATATTATAGAAAACTCTATAATTGGTATGGGATTATATCCACTACCTTTACTAATTCTTTATGGCTATCTTAGTGATTTACTTGGAAAAGAGGTCTTTGGTTTTGGAGATATAAAAATTTTAATGAATTTTGGATACATTCTTGGATATAGCAACTTTTTTGATATCTACATCTATTATCTTATCTCCTTTATTTCAGCTTCTATCATAGGAGTTTTATTTTTATTAAGGAGAGAAAAAAGAAAAGAGATTCCATTTTCACCTTTTTTAATAATTGGATTTCTTTTTCTGTGGTTGAGGGAATATCTATGAAAAGAAGAGCCTTTACATTTATTGAGTTAATTTTATCAATGACACTTTTTTTCATCACTCTTTTTCCACTACTTAAATATGTGCACTTTTCCTTTATTACTCATAGAAAATATTTAAAATTAGAGGAGGATTTTATAAATTTTAAAGCTCTTGAAAAACAGATGCAAGCTAAAACCTCTCTTTTTTTAAGAAACTATTTAGGAAAAAAAGAGTACAACTACGAAACCTTTGGAAAAGATTCTCTAACTGAAAGTATCTACCTTCCATATGAATTAAATAGAAATTTTCTACTTGAACTTGAAATCTTTGAAGTTTTCTATCAAACTAGAGATGAAAAATATAATTATATTGAAATAAAAATTATGTATATAAACAATAATAAAAGTTTTAAAAGTAATAATCTAGTTGGTAATTGGTGAGTTTTATGAAGAAAAATAGAGGTTTTTCACTTCTCGAATTAATAGTTACTTTAGGGCTTTTTTCTATTTTTTCACTCATTGTATTTCCTTTATTAAGAGTTTCACACTCTCTCAATACTGCTATTATTAAACAGAGTTTACTTGAAAAAGATGAAGTTAAAATTATCTCATTAATTGAAGATTGTATTGAAAATAGTAATATACTTAAGAGTGAATATTCTGGAAAAGAATATATTAAAAATGGGGTTGCTATCTTAAATCATGAACAAGTAATAGAGCTTGTTCTAAAAGAAAATTTTTTTAAGCGTGTCTCTCAAAAAGGTAATACACTCTTTTTAGAATATCCTGTAAGTGACGGAAATACTGTTTTTTACACTTTTATTATCTTTCAATTTTTTGCTGGAGAATTAATAATTTTAGAGTGTAAAAAGTCTTTTAATGCTGTTGTAGTTGAAAACAGTAGTATTGTTCTTAAAAAGGTTTATGGTAGTTTTGAAAAAACAGAAACTGGTGTCATTATTAATTTAAATATTTCAAATAGTGATTTTTCAGAAACTAGGAGTTTAAAGGGATATGCAAATTTTAAAAAAGAGATTTAAAAATAAAGGTTTTATTTTAATTAGTACTCTTATTCTAATTATTTTTATAATGGGAAATTTTCTATTAGGATATAGAATTATCTATAGAAAAGGGGAGAGACTGAATTCAAATATCAATAGCATATCTATCAACTCTCAAGTACATAACCTAAAAATACTTGTTTATGATGAATTGTTGAGAATAGATAGTAAAATCTCCAGTGGAGAGTACAAAAATGGTGCTGAATATATAGGGGTAGAGGAAAACTTCAATCGAGTTTGGCTTGGAAATAGTAACAATAGTTTTAGTAAAAATAACTATCAAATATATAAAATGAAATTCAATGGAAGTACCTTCTATACATATAAAGCTGAAGTTTATGAGGACTTTAAAGAGATTATCTCATATAACATTATGAGATCAGGTTTAAGTAAAAATTCTTTAATTGTTGAACTAAGAAAGAATTTTACTAAAATTAATGATAATAGCTCTATTTTACTCACAGCTATTATTCAACTGGAGTATAAAAATGGAAATAAAGATCCAAGCTCTCCAGATGTCGAAATATTAAAGGAGTTTGTGGCTAATTTTGAATAAAATTTTTAAAAAAGAGAGTTTAAATTTTTTTACACTTGAAAATATTGAAAATTATAGAAGTGGAGTTCTTTTACTTGAAAGTAATTTCTTTCATCTTTTGACTTTTACCTTTCCTAAGGATATGGACGAAAGAGAAAGAGAGTTTGAAATAAATGAAAAGCTTGAAACTCTTTTTGAAGAGTATGATAGCTTTTACTTTTTAGAAAAAGAGCTCTCCTTAGAAACTAATGAAAGTACTGAAAAAACTCTTCTTATCCTAATAGAAAAGGATAAGATCTATACACTTCTTGATAATTTAAAAGAGAAAAAAATCTCTCTTTTAGGTATCTATCCACTCTTTTTAGTTGAACTTTTCAATAAAGATAATATTGAAAAAACTTATGTTGAAATAGAGAGTGAAAAATATAGAATTTACCACTTTTTAGAAAATAAGTTAATAAATTATCAAGAGATTGACTTTGATAGAGATGAGTTAATTACTAATCCCACTTACTTAGAAGAAAATCTAAATGGAGAAAATTTTATATACCCTAATCAATTAGAGATACAGGAATTTTTTCCAATGCTCAAAGTTAGAGATTGGAATAATTATTCTTTAAATCTTAAAGATGATCTTAACTTTCTTCCAGCAGATTATATCAAGGAGATCAACTATAAAAAAAATTTAAAACTAGCTATTTTAACTCTTTCTATTATTACAATTATCTCCACACTACTCTTTTTTTCATTACAATTTTTTATAAAAAAAGAGCAAAATAGATTGAATGTTTTAGAAGAGAACTATTCTAATTTACATGAAAAAAATCTACAACTAAGAGAGGAAATATTAAATTTAGAGAGTGAAATAAAAGATATAAAAGAGAAAAGTAGAGTAAGAGAGTTTAAAAATATTAAACTCACCCAACTTTTAAAGGCTATATATAGTTGTGGAGATTTGGAGTTTTCATCTATTGAATATAGTGATAGATTAATAATTTTAAAAGGATTTAGTTCCTCTGAAAATGAAATTTATAGATTTCAAAATAATATATTAGATTACAATTTTTTCAAAAATTTCAATCACGACTTTATTAAACTTAATGATAAGAACTATGAATTTCATATAGAGATTGAGGTGGATAATGGAACTTCTAAAAAAATTTGACTATCAAGAACATAAGAGTAAATGTCTCTTCCTTATATCTTTTTCTATAGGTATTTTTATCCTATATTATCTTATTTTTTTACCTTTTCAAAATTATACAAATAAAAAAGATAGAGCTAACTCATTTAAGGTTAAAATTCGTAAAGAGGAAAAAGCAAACCAAGCTAACAATCAAAAACATAGCAAAATGATAGCAGAGTTAGAGAAAACTAAAAAATATTACAGTGATTTAGAAAATAAAAATATCAAGAATAGCTTTAAAAATATCAGTAGTTTTGAAAAATTTATCAGTGAAAAAGCCCAGCTATATAATCTCAACATTGAAACCATTGGAAGAGTTGAAAAAATAAGTGAAACTGATAAACTATTTATTCCTTATATTTTAAATGGGGATATATCAGATATACTCTCTTTTATTGAAGAACTAGAAAATAATGATAAAAAGATAAGTCTTACTGATAGTAGTACCAATATCTCTTTACTCCCCCATGGCAAAATCACAACTAAACTCTCAGCTAATATTCTGAATTTAAAAGAGGAAGAGTTAAAGGAAAATAATCTTCTTCCTATCTCTAAATTAAGTAATAATAAAATAACTAAAATTAAGTATATTAAATTTAACGACAAAATTTATATTATACTTAATTACAAAAACGGCAGTAAAGAGATATTTTATAATGAAGAGGAGATAGTATTTAACAATCTAAAATATAAAATTATTTTAAATAACAACTCTCCTTTTTTAGAACTTATAAAAAATTAGGAGAGATTTTATGATAAAAAGAAATCTTATACTTTTAATAATTTTCTTTATTTGTTATAATAGTTATGGACAGTTTAATAGTCCAAAATTAAAAAATAAAATTACCTATGAATTAAATTTACAGGATATAACTTTAGGAGAAACTTTAAATATTATAAGTCAAGAGAGTGATATTGCAATCCTTCCTAGTGACGAGATTAAAGATATTCCCCTTGATATTTATTTCCCTGTAAATACAAAATTAGAGGATATACTCAATGCTTTTATAAATCTATATAACTTAAAACTTTCTAAAAGTGGAGAGATTTTTATACTGTCTAAAAGAGGAAATAATAGTAGCTACATCTTTTCTGGAAGAGTACAATCTGAAAGCTCTGGTAAGGGATTAGAAGGAGTTAAGATAACATTAGTTAATAGCTTTTCTCCTCCAGTTCTATCAGCTTATAATGGAAATTTTATACTAAATGATATTGATCCAGCTGTATATATTGTACAATTTGAAAAGGAAGGATACTCTACAGTAACTGATATTATTGACTTAACTGAAAAGAATAACTCATTAAATATCAGTATGAAAAGAAAAAATGATTTTTCAAATAAAAAAGATATTTTCTATCCAGAAAAAAACTTCCATAAAAATATAATTAATGGAGAAGAAGCCATTACAGAAAATATATATCTATATAATAATAGTTGTGAAGAGATTAAGAAACTATTAGTTGAAACCTTTGGAAACTCTCTTAAAATCTCTACTCTTCCTAAAAAAAATCTTCTTATTCTCTCTGGAAAAGAGGAAATTATAAAAAGTTCTAAATCTCTCATTCAAGATCTAGATAGAGATATAGAACAAATTAGGGTAGATGCTCAGATTTTAGATGTAACTGACAATCTATTTGAATCCCTTGGTTTTAATTGGATATATAGTAATGGTGGAAACTTAAACGGAAGCAATGAATGGACTACCTCCTTACTTGGAAATAGTAGCCTTATGGGATTAGGAAACATTTATTCATCTTCAATTGCTATTTCTAAGCAATTTAACAGTGGAAATGATATACTCAATCTTGGAATTAATCTTTTAGAGTCTACACAAGATTTAGTTGTAAGTGCTAGACCCTCTATACTTGTACTAGATGGTGTTGAAGGAAGTTTTAAGGTAACTGAAGAGGTAATTGTTGGAGAAAAAAGAGAGGAAAATGATAATAATGATAGGGTTATCTCTACTCCAATATTCAAAGAGGCTGGAATAATTCTAAAAGTAACACCAACAATTAGAAAAGATGGTTGGATAATCCTAAAAGTAGTTATAGAAGTAAGTAATTTTAAATTAAAAAATAGTAAAGATGACTCTCAAGAAAATGGTACATATAATTCTGAAGGTGGGTCAAAGGTAGGTAGAAGCCTTGAAACTACTATCAAAATAAGAGATGGGGAAACTATATTTATCGGTGGACTAAAGAAAGCTACTGTACACAATCTCAATAGTCAAATTCCATTCTTTGGAACTTTACCTATGATCAATCTATTCTTTAAAAATCAAAATATCAGTCATGAAATTACTGATATCTATGTAAAGATGAGAGTTAATATTGTTAACAATGAAAAAGAATCCTTTGAAAAAGATGAGATACATCAGAGAGCAAAGGATATAATAAATAGAAAAATTTATTAAGAAAAGAGGATAAATATGAAAAACAGATTAGATTTACAAAAAATATTAGATAGCTTCAAAAATATAAAGATCGGTGTAGTAG
>UMEL01018123.1_pt1 | contig 28871 bp, 29 predicted proteins | sample 1964741 | NCBI WGS metagenome assembly UMEL01 (sample SAMEA4836019, study PRJEB28245) | human gut metagenome | biome: gut microbiome; material: fecal sample | place: Denmark | collected 2008
TATAGAAACTCACTATCAGGAAGTGGACAATATGTACCGGCAAATACGGGGCTGGCGGCATGATTATCGCAATCATATTCAAACTATGAAAGCCTATGCTGCCACTGAAAATTGGGAAGCGCTCACCCATTATCTGGATTTATTGGACGAGGATTTAACTACGGTAGATACCGTTATCAAAACCGGAAATCCTATGACAGATGCCATTCTGAATTCCAAAATTTCTCTTGCAAAATCAAAAAATATTCAGGTAATTGCAGACGCCCATATTCCGGTAAAATTAACATCTTCAGAGATTGATTTATGCTGTATTATCGGAAATCTTTTTAACAATGCCATTGATGCCAGTCTGAAGCTTCCTGAAGAGCAGCGTCTCATTCGCATCTATATGGATATGAAAAATACGCAGCTTTATATTTCTTTTACAAATTTTACTGCCGAAAAAAAGATGAAAAAAGAAGGTAATCTCTTTCGCAGTACAAAAGGAGCAGGACATGGCTTTGGTCTGGCACGAATTGACGCCATTGTTGAACGTCAGGAGGGATACATCAGCAGAAACAGTGAAGACGGAGCTTTTACCACAGAAATTTTGCTTCCTCAGCTATAATTTTTTACAATTCATCACCGTCACAAAACAATTCGTCCCCAAAGTATATGGCGGACGAATTTTTATGCTAAAGTAACCTTGGAGGTGAAACACAAATGGAAGAACAACAAAAACCAAAATATAATATGTGGCAAAATACCGGATTTATGGTGAAAAATGCTTGGAAAAACTGCAAAAGCGTTTTGTTTTTATGTGTCACTCTTGCAGTTACAACTGCTGCAAAATCAGCCGCAGAGCTTTTTCTTGCTCCTACAATTCTGGAAAAAGTAGAAACAACTGCCCCGCTTTCGGAATTACTTTTTACCATTGTCACATTTAGCTGTGGATTGCTTTTTCTATCCGGATTAAAACAATATATTGATACCAATACACAGTTTGGGCGTATTTCCGTCCGCACATCTATTCTGGTACAAATTTCCGACAAAATAGCCAAAACTTCCTATCCAAATCTGATGGATGCAAAGTTTAATGATATGGAAAGCAAAGCTTCCACTGCCTGTTCCAGTAACATAGAAGCAACCGAATATGTCTGGACAATCTGGACTTCTATCCTTACAAATGTTCTGGGATTTTTCATTTATCTGGCGCTTTTGTCTCATCTTAATCCCCTGCTGGTCTGTATCGCAATTTTCACTACGCTTCTGGGCTATCTGATAAATAAAAGAACGAGCAGATGGGGATATGAACATCGGGAAGAAGAAGGAGAATACGCAAAGCAGCTTGATTATCTTCATGATGTTGCCACAAAGCGTTCTTATGCAAAAGACATCCGTATCTTTGGTCTGGATACATGGATAAACGATGTGTGGACGAGTATTTTAAGGCTATATCAGGGATTTCTTCGCAAACGTGAGTCTGTGTATATCTGGGCAGACATTGCTGATTTACTCCTGACGCTTCTGCGAAACGGAGCTGCTTATGCTTACCTGTTATGGCTTACCTTGACACAGGGACTAAATGCTTCAGAATTTCTGCTTTATTTCACAGCAATAAGCGGTTTTACTCAGTGGATAGGCGGAATTTTGGAAATGTTTGCGCAATTACACAAATGCAGCCTTGATTTATCCACGGTAAGGGAATTTTTAGAATATCCGGAGCCCTTCCTTTTTGAAGAAGGAAAACCTGTTTCCAAAGATGATTTTTCCGCTTACGAACTTTGCTTGAAAAACGTATCTTTCCGCTATCCTAAGGCGAAACAGGACACTATTCACTGTCTCAATCTTACGATACATGCCGAAGAAAAGCTTGCAGTGGTAGGTCTAAACGGCGCCGGAAAAACTACTCTGGTGAAACTGATTTGCGGATTTTTAGACCCAACGGAAGGACAAATCCTTCTAAACGGAAAGGATATTCGACAATACAATCGGCAAAATTGTTACTCATTATTTTCTGCTGTATTTCAGGATTTTTCTGTATTAGAGGCAAGTGTTGCTGAAAATGTTGCCCAGCACACAACACATATTGATGAGAAAAAAGTTTGGAATTGTTTGAAACAGGCAGGACTTTTTGAAAAGATTTCTTCTTTGCCTAAAAATATAAATACCATTATCGGAAGACAGGTTTATGATAACGGCATTGATCTTTCCGGAGGGCAGATACAGCGTTTAATGCTGGCAAGAGCGCTTTATAAAAATGCTCCTGTTCTCATTTTAGACGAGCCTACTGCTGCTCTTGATCCGATTGCCGAGAATGATATTTATCTCAAATATAATGAAATGACCGCCCATAAAACATCTGTTTTTATTTCTCACCGCCTTGCCTCTACCCGCTTTTGTCACCGCATTCTGTTTCTGGAAAAAGGCCGCATTGCAGAGCAGGGAACTCATGAAGAATTAATTGCATTACAGGGCAAATATGCCAAACTTTTTGATATACAAAGCCAATATTATAAGGAGGGAGGAATTCAACGTGACCGGTAAAAAAACAACTATACAATCTACTTGGAAAATGAATATAAGAGCTTGGAAAATCTGGTGGAAGCTCTGTCCCCGCTTCTTTTTTTCGGCAGGCATTTCCTCCATGGTAAAAGCATTAACTCCTTATGTAACCATCTTTCTGTCCGCTCAAATCATCAATGAGCTTTCCGGAAATCAAGATGTGGCCGTCCTTGCAAAATGGGTAATTCTGACTCTGACCTGTACCTCACTCTGTGCTCTGTTAAACAGCATTTTAAAGCATTGGCTCAATTATGAAAAAAGCTCTGCTCAGTCCATTGACCGACAGGTTTACATGAAAAAAATGCTGGATTTAGATTATGAGGACATAGAACGGCAGCCGATTTTTGATTTATATTCTCAGATTATTCAGACGAAATATTGGTCCGGATGGGGAATTTATAAAACCCTCCTTTTTTTCGAAGAACTGGTTACTGCATTTTTCCAAATCCTTGGGGGAATTAGCCTGTCTGTCAGTTTATTTGCAGCCAAAGTCCCTAAAGGAAGTGAACTGGAACCCATCAATCATCCTCTTTTTGCCGTTGGAATTCTCATGCTTTTACTGCTTATTGCAGTTCTTTCCCCTATATGCAAAACCATGGGAGACAAATATATGACCAATTATGCCAAGGAGGCACGTCTTGGCAATCGCTTTTTCTATTTCTTTGGTTTTATGAGCCATGATAAAAAAAGAGCGGCAGACCTTCGTATGTATCAACAACAGGAAAATATCTGTCATCCTCGAATGGCGGAATGTACCATGTTCAGCGCACATTCCGATATCGCAAAATCTGCCATGGGACCTATGGGACTTTTGCACGCACTTTCACAAGGTATGTCTGTTATTTTAACCGGCGTTGTATATTTGTATGTATGTTTAAAAGCATGGGCAGGCGCTTTCGGAGTAGGCTCTGTCACACAATATATCGGAGCAATTACTCAGCTTTTTGGCGGTGTTTCTGCCTTCCTTACCACAGTAGGCGCTATGCAAAGCAACGGTGAATTTTTAGTCTCCTGTTTTCATTTTCTGGATATTCCAAACCGCATGTATCAAGGCAGTCTTACCACGGAAAAACGGTCGGACAGACAATATGAAGTGGAATTTCGAGATGTTTCCTTTCGCTATCCTGATACAGAACAATGGGCTTTGCGGCACATTAATTTAAAGTTCCAAATAGGCAAACGCCTTGCCGTAGTAGGTATGAACGGCAGTGGAAAAACTACGTTTATCAAACTTTTGTGCCGCCTGTATGATCCCACAGAAGGACAGATTTTCTTAAATGGAATTGACATTCGAAAGTATAAATATGACGATTATATCAACATTTTTTCCGTTGTTTTTCAAGATTTTCAGCTATTGTCGCTGCCTCTGGGAGAAAATGTTGCCGGCGCTGCACGCTATGACTCTGAACTGGCAAAATCCTGCTTAAAAAATGCTGGATTTGAAACACGCTTTCAGTCCATGCCCAAAGGCTTAGACACTTATCTTTATAAAGATTTGGATGAAAACGGTATTCAGATATCCGGAGGAGAAGCCCAGAAAATTGCCATTGCAAGAGCACTCTACAAAGATGCTCCGTTCATTATTTTAGATGAACCGACTGCTGCTTTAGATCCTGTTGCAAAGGCAGAAATTTACAGTAAGTTCAATGATATTGTAACGGATAAAACAACCGTTTATATTTCCCACCGTCTGTCTTCTTGCAAATTTTGTGATGAAATTGCCGTATTTCATGAGGGAAATGTAGTTCAGAAAGGAACACATGAGGAATTGATTAGCGATAAAACTGGAAAATATTATGAACTCTGGAATGCACAGGCGCAGTATTATAATGAATAGATTTTAATAAATTGCAGAGCCTGCTACACGAATTTTATTTATATAACAGGCTCTTTTTCTTTGGTTTCTCTACTATTTTATTTTTATTGTTTTATTTCTACTCAAAAGTACTACCGTCTCAACGGTATTTTCATTGTCCCAACTAATATCTGTCGTCTCCCTGTTATTAAAATACACAGGGAAACGAAACTTGATGTGCTTCAGAAATCTGCCATCCGGCTGCTCCTGCTCATAAATGTCCACCTGTTCTACAAAGCTGTTTAAAAATTCTTTCTTCTCCAGATCAGTGAACTTATCATATAATTTATCAAAATACAATAAGAATTGATAGATGTTCTCTTCTGATATTTTCTTCTGTTTGATATTCAGCAGACGGTTCTTGACCTCACTGATACTGCTCTCCACACCCTCGATTTCATCATACAGCCGATACAAACGGGTTTCCATATCCTGATATTTTTTCTCATAAAATCTATCCGTAATATCCAGGCTGTCCATCTGCTGGCCAAGTCTTGCTTTTGCTCCTGTCAGCTGTCTGTGCTGTTTTTCCAAATTTTCGATTTCCTTTTCAATTTCAGCTGTGTCAATCCTTGAACCGATCTTTTCTCGGATTGCTCCTTCAAATTTAGGATTCTGTACCAGCTTTCGGATAACCTCTTCAACCGCATTGTTGATTTTATCCTCGTTCCATTGCTTGTGATAACCGCATTTATGACCGTCTACCAGGCGGCGATGTTTACACGCATAATAAAAATAGTCCTTATATAAAGTTCCGTCTTTCTTTTTCTTTCGATTCACGTTTCCATACATCCCACTGCCGCATAACGGACATTTCAGGATTCCAGATAAAATATGTTCATGATCCAGGCTGTGTATCTTCTCATATTTCACTCCGGTTTTTTCTCTTTTCTGATGTACCAGCTCCCAGTCTGTTTCTGAAATAATCCCTTCATGGATACCATCATACAGCATGTAATTTTCCTGCTTTACAATACGATATTCATTACGTGTTCCGGAAACCTTCTCATTCTTTCTTCGTCCGTAAGCCAGTTTTCCACAGTAAACCGGATTATCCAGAACACCTTTTACAAAAGAAGCAGCAAACGCATCCAGTGTATTATTCTGTCTCTTTTTCTTTTTATATCCGTGTTGATTTAACCATGCGGCAATCGCAGCGATTCCCATATTGGTATGAATGAATTTATCATAGATCAGGCGGATAATCTCTGCTTCATCCTCTGCGATCTGCAATTCTCCATTGATCAGTTCATAACCATAGGGAGCAAATCCACCATTCCATTTTCCCTCTCTGGCTTTCTGTTTACGTCCCTCCATTGTCTGAACAAGGATATTCTCCCGTTCAATCTCAGCCACGGCAGACAAAACGGAAATCATCAGTTTTCCGCTGTCTTTGGAACTGTCAATGCCATCCTCCACACAGATCAGATTTACTCCAAAGTCCTGCATCCTCTGTAAAGAGTTTAAAACATCTGCCGCATTACGTCCAAATCTGGAAAGCTTAAACACCAGTACAAACTGTATCTCATCTGTACCATTCTCTATGTTATCCAGCATTTTCTGAAATTCCGGTCTGCCCTCTACGCTTTTTCCAGATTTACCCTCATCTGAATACTCATTTACGATTTCCATGTTCTGAAATTCCGCATATCTCTTGAGTTTTTCTTTCTGGGCGTCCAGACTGTATCCATCTACCTGCATGGTCGTGGATACTCTGGTATATATATCACATTTAATCTTTTTATTCTGCATAATCTTCCTCTCCCGTATAACTCCGTTTTATTGTCCCAACTTTATTTTAGTGCTAACTCCAACGTTTTTCAATACTTATTTTCCTTATTGACTCATTTCTCTGTCAATCGTATAATTGAAATAGGTATAGAACATATCTGTTATCAAAATATTATCCACCCACCGCTGGCGGCATATAAATGATCGGCTCGAAAATATTGCCGCTCACCGGAAGCGTCTGACAAATGTCCGGCATGAAAATTATTTAGAAAATATTTATGTTTTCGACATTGTGTTTTCATCACACATTTCATATACTATAAATACACAAAAAGCCAGAAAAAGAGGAGGTGTTAATATGGCTACTTCAAGTATTACTCATAATTTTGTCGTATCCAAGCCCAACAGCGTAAGACGTTTTGTCGCAGCGATTGACGAAGCTGAACGTGACCGCACACCAAAGCAGACACTTCCCGGACGTCAGTTAACGAATTCACAGGAAATCTTAGCTTTAATGTCAAAAAGGAAAAAACAACATGTCTGATAAATATTTTACCGTTAATATCCGGGCATATTTGGATAAAGACGAACCGACATATATCGGAGAGGAAAGTCTTTACGACTTGCTCTCCGATTTTTCTTGTCCCAAAAACCCCGATGTAGAATACTTTTTATTACATAATGCGATTGAATTTACAAAGAAAGATCAGTCCATTACCTATCTGGTATTTGACGCAGATGATGCTTCTCTGGTTGGCTATTTTTCACTTACAGTAAAGCCCATCTCTGTCCGTGCTTCAAATATCAGTAAGACAATGGCAAAAAAACTTTCCCGTGTCAGTATCCTGGATGAAGAAACACACTCCTATACCACAGCAGCCTACCTGATCGCACAGTTAGGAAAGAACTATTCTCTTCCAAGAGAAAAACGGATTCCCGGGAACATTCTGCTGGGATTTGCACTGGAAACCATATCAAATCTCAAATATTCTGTAGGAGGCGTTATAGAATTTCTTGAATGCGAGGATAATGAATTTCTTCTGAACTTTTATACACAGAATCATTTCAAGCCATTTGATACTCGTATTACAGCTTCCCAGAATAATGAGCCACACACTCTGCATCAGCTTTTGAAATTTATTTGATATAGAACAAAAAGCGACAGTCTGATCTACATTTTGTATTTCAGGAAACTGCCGCTTCTTTTTCTTCTTTATTCTGTTTTTCTTCCTCCAACTCCCGGAGGACTTCTTCGCCGTACTTATCAATCATCCGTACCAGAAAATCAATGCACCGCTCAAATTCAATATTCTGTTGCATAAGTTCCTCCTGTCATTGTTTTGATCTGAGGTTATTTTACAGAATTCACTTATAAACAACATTGAACCGAAATTGACAGGAAATTGAGAAAAATGTGTGCCGGTCATAACTCTTTTTCTTGAACCGAATGTAAGTTCGTAGTATGATATACTTATTCGATCTCGTGTATGCTTTTAATTTACAGGAAAGGAGAGATGCCTATTGGATCGATGTGATTTTAGTTCCATAATGACATGCTTAAAGGATCATATCAGCGAAAGTAACCAGATGAGTCAGCCTGAGTTTTTATACGAAATATTTGAAGACTTTATGGACAGTTCGGAAAGCAGTGATTTTTCATTGGATAACGGACTGGTCTGTCGTTGGATGACGGGACAGGCGAAGATCAGTCCCAAAATTTCTTCTTACTATGCCAAACCAAAGAGCCAGGAGAGACTGTCCGAAACAATACAGCAAAATCTTCTGCCCCTGATGGCCGACTGCAATAAAGCATTGCAGGATGTTTACAACCTGTTTATGCAGGATCCTTCCATCTCGGAAACAAAAAAGAAAAAGCTGGCAATCCTGTACCGATCTGCGGATACACGTCTCCTTTTTCTCGCAAAGCTGATCTCCTTTGGTATGGAGCGCCCATTTGTCAAGCGGAATACCAAAAACCAGAAGCTGATCGCAGGCGGTGACCTTTCCCCGTCTGTCCTTGATTATATCATGGACAGCGAAGTGCCAAGACCATGCCGGCATTTTGTCGGAAGGGAAGAAGAACTGGAAGAATTACATACTATACTGGAAGAAAACAGTAAGGTATTTCTCTATGGAATTGCCGGGATCGGAAAAAGTGAACTGGCAAAAGCATATGCGAAACAATACAAAAAGTATTATACAAATATCCTTTATACGGAATATACCGGTGATCTACATCAATCGGTCACTGACCTGGATTTTACGGATGATCTGCCGGAAGACAGCGAAGAAGAACGTTTTCGGAAACACAACCGTTTTCTCCGTTCTCTGAAAGATGATACCTTACTCATTATTGATAATTTCAATGCTACGGCCACACAGGACCGTTTTCTGCCCGTGATGATGAAATACCGATGCCGGATCCTTTTTACGACAAGGAGTAAATTAGACGGCCACTGTATCCTGCAGTTAAAAGAGAGCCGGGAAACCTCAGCCCTTTTTCTGTTAGTATCCGCATTTTATACAGAATCTGAAGAACACCGGATTCTTGTGGAAGCGATCATTGAAACTGTTCACCGCCATACCTTTGCGGTAGAACTTGCAGCCAAACTTCTGGAAAATGGGATCCTGCATCCGGAACAATTACTGAAAAAACTCCGTGACGAGAAAGCATCCCTCGAAAATGAGGATAAAATCAGTGCCAGCAAGGACGGGCAGAACAGCAAAGCAACTTACTATCATCATATCCATACGCTGTTTTCCCTGTATTCTCTCTCCCTGGAACAGCAGGATATCCTGCGGGATCTGTGCTTCCTGCCCTTCACCGGCATCTCTGCCCGTATCTTTGCTGACTGGCTCGGACTCACCACTTTAAACGAGATAAACGATCTGATCGAGACCGGTTTTGTCCAGGCAAATACCCGGCATACCATCTCCCTGCATCCGATGATCCAGGAGATCACACTTTCTGAAATCCGGCCTTCGGTCACGAGCTGCCACTCTTTACTGGATTCTATCCAAAAAAGATGCCTGATGCATGGTACTGAAGTCAACTATCATAAAAAAATGTTCCAGACTGTGGAAAATATCATTCACCTTATCAAAAAAGATGATATTTCCAGATACCTGCTTTTTTTGGAAGATGTCTTTCCGTATATGGAAAAATTCCACTACCAGAAGGGGATGAAAGAGATCCTCCGGGAATTGAAACAGCTTTTAAAAAGAGACCATCATGGTACCGCTGCTGCCCAGGCACTGCTGCTGGATTATCAGGCAGCCATGGAAGAAAAAACAGAAAAAGCAATCCGGCTGGAAAAGGAAGCCCTTATGCAGATCAAAGAAATCACCGCAGAGAATGCCCACCTTGTCTCCAATCTCCATGCAAATCTCGGAGGTCTTTACCGTATAAACGGGCAGACAGCGTTTGCAAAAGAACACATGGAAAAAGGGCTGCTCCTGCTGGAACAATATCAGCTGCTTCCTTCCAATGACAGCCTCCCCCAGATCAACAATTATGCTGCCCTGTTGACAGAAATGCAGCAACCTGACCGGGCCATTTCGGTCCTACAGAAACTGGCACGGATCATCAAGGACTATAATTCCGATCACTGTCTGGATTATGCGCAGGTACAGGAATCCATGGGAAATATTTGTCTGATCACAGCGGATGTTTCAAGGGCAAAAACCCATTTTAAAAAAGCCATGAAGATCTACGAAGATGTCTGGGCTGACGAGCCGGAGCTGATCGAACAAAAATATAAAGAAATTCAGGAATTATATCCTCAGATCGGTATTGCACTGGCAAAAGGAATCTTAGCTTCCAGAAGAAAATAAGCATAATTTTACGGCGGACATTGCCCGCCGTAATTTATTGTTCGAACTCACTTTTATATAAACCATCCAATTTGTCTACGTTATTTTTCCAACCAGATATAACCAAAATTGATCCACACTCAAACTCATTTAACAAATATAAGTATAGTTCTTTCTGGGAACATACACTCTATAAATAAATCTCAAAACTCAGAACTCGATTTGTAATTCCTATCGAATTATTAAGAAATGGCAATTATATTTTCATTTACCTCAATGCTTTACAGATTCTGAATCTTTTTGTTTCAAAATCATCTGTCCTGCTTCGATTAATATAATGATTTTTCTTTTTGCCAAAGTATAATATATTTGCCTGCCTGACTTTCGTTTGTATAAAAGTCGCTTTGCTCGCAACAAACTTAATTGATGTGAGATTGCTGAGTGCGTAGTGCCAATCTGATCTGCCAGTTCACTAACACAATACTCTCTATTTGCTAGCAACAGTATTAATTTAATCCTTGTAGGATCTCCTAATATTTTAAATAAATCGGTTAATTCAAAGAGTGTCTCTTCGCTCATATCATAAAACACATTCATAACTCCTTTACAAACAGGCGCAGGTATATTCATCCTGCGCCTTCGTTCTTTATATTATAAATTTTGTATGTGCAATGTACGAATTGCATTTAAAATTGCCAGAATCATAACTCCGACATCAGCAAAAATAGCAAGCCACATGTTAGCCACACCGAATGCAACCAGAATCAAACAAATTAATTTTACCAAAATAGAAAACACAATATTTTGATAGACTATCCTCAGGCATTTACGGGAAATTTTAATTGCTTTGCAAATCTGCAACGGATCATCATCCATTAAAACAACATCTGCAGCTTCAATCGCCGCATCAGAACCCATAGCCCCCATAGCAATGCCGATATCAGCCCGACGCAACACTGGCGCATCATTAATACCGTCACCTACAAAGGCCAACTTTTCGCGGTCTGATTTTGTTTTTAAGAGTTCCTCAACTTTTTCCACTTTATCTGCTGGAAGCAGCTCACTGTAGACCTTATCAATTCCCAATTCTGCTGCCACCTGCTCAGCTACTTTTCTACTGTCCCCGGTAAGCATCACTATCTTTCGGACTCCAGCAGTCCGGAGTGCCTGAATAGCATTTTTACTATGAGGTTTAATGATATCAGCAATCACAATATGTCCAGCATACTTTCTATTAATGGCCATATGGATGATGGTGCCGACACTGTGGCAAGACACGTAGTCAATACCCAGACGCTCCATTAGCTTATCATTACCGGCCGCAACCTCAATATCATCTACATTTGCAATAACACCATTGCCGCTGATTTCCTGAACATTGCAAATTCGAGAACGATCGATTTCCTTTCCATATGCTCTCTGAAGACTCTTACTGATGGGGTGAGAAGATGCACTTTCAGCTAAAGCAGCGTATTCTACCAGCAGTTCGTCCTCCATCTCATTGTGGTGAATTCCATCAACCTCAAAAACGCCCTGAGTCAATGTTCCTGTTTTGTCGAAGACAAGTGTTTTGACCTGGGACAACGTTTCTAGATAATTGGATCCCTTCACGAGAACACCTGCTCTGCTCGCGCCACCAATTCCGGAAAAAAAGCTTAAAGGAATACTGATGACCAAAGCACACGGACAACTGGCTACCAGAAATGTAAGTGCACGATAAATCCAAGTTTCCCAGGTTGGAGCCATTCCCATACCAAAAATCTGTACCAGAGATGGTAAAATTGCAAGCCCCAATGCTGCGTAACACACGGCAGGAGTATAAATACGAGCGAAACGAGAAATGAAATCTTCGGATTTGGACTTACGAGAAGATGCATTCTCCACAAGATCAAGAATTTTTGATACTGTGGATTCACCAAATTCCTTTGTAGTCTGGATTTTAAGAACGCCTGTCATATTGATACAGCCACTGATGATCTCATTACCTATTTTTGCGTCCCTTGGCAAAGATTCGCCAGTTAACGCTGCTGTATTCAAGGTAGACGTACCTTCCACGATTATTCCGTCAATAGGTACCTTCTCACCAGGCTGGACAATGATTGTACTCCCTATCTCCACCTCATCTGGATCTATCTTTTCCAATTTTCCCTCACGCTCAATATTAGCATAATCAGGTCGAATATCCATGAGTTCACTAATGTTGCGCCGACTCCTGCTCACAGCATAGTTCTGGAACCATTCGCCCACCTGATAAAATAGCATAACGGCAATGACCTCCAGATATTCACCATTTTCATAAACAGCTAATGCCAGAGCACCTAAAGTGGCAACAGCCATTAAAAAATTCTCATCAAATACTCGCCGATTGCAGATACCTTTAAACGCTTTTCTCAGAATATCGTATCCAATAATCAGATAGTCTACTAGATAAAAAGATAAACGAATCCATCGACCGGCTACTCCTAACTGATTAAACACACCAGCACCTAAAATCTGTAAACCCAATAACAATACTGTAGAAATCAAAATACGCCACAGCATGACTTTTTGTTTCTTGGTTATACCATGTCTTTTTTTCTGTCCTATAGTCAGAAGAATAACTGACAAGATTATGACCACGACTAAGAGACCGCTTTCAATCAATTCCTGCATGATGACACTCCTTTCTATTCTTATTATTTTTTACAGTAAAGAAGCGCCCGAAAGCCTGCGCTCTACGGGCACTTTTTAACATTTAACTGTTTACAGGAAAATCTCACAGTCTGGTTCTACCTTTTTGCATGCTTTCAACACACTACTCATAACTTGAGCTGCATCCTGTCCCTCATCAAATTCCACGATCATTTTTTGAGTCATAAAATTCACAGTGGCGGATGCAACACCGGTAGTTTTTCGAGCAGCTTCTTCCATCAAGTTGGCACAATTTGCACAGTCTACCTCAATCTTATAAGTTTTTTTCATAATGTATGTCCCCTTTCAAAATATATTTACGATTAAATCATTGTTTAATCATTTAATTTGTAGTATAATTCTTGAAGATATAAAAAGCAATGAATTTCGTCTTCTTTCTTCCAATCAGGCGAAAAAAATTTCCAAATAAGCGAAAAAGGAGAAATATACATGAAAAGTTTTATGCTTCCCCATAATCATGATACCCGGAATAATCTTGAAAATCTAGGATCCAACTTTCCTCAGGTAGAAAAATTTGAAACTGTTGCAGATGTTTTCAAGCAACTTAGTGACACTACCAGAATCCGAATCTTTTGGCTATTATGTCATACCGAACAATGCGTCATTAATATCTCTGCATTGATGAATATGTCAAGCCCTGCCATTTCACATCATTTACGGATACTCCGCAATTGTAATCTTATAATAAGCCGTAGGGATGGAAAAGAAGTCTATTACCGTGCATCTGATACCAAACAAGCACAGCTTCTACACAAAACCATAGAACAGACAATGGCAATTATATGTCCATCCGCAAAGGAGTAAGTGAACTTTATGAAACATGGATACTACGAAAGCAAACCTTTTACACACAATAACGCTAAAAGAACACACACTGAAACAATATCACTGTATTCCGGTATTGAGTTAGCCTTTCCTTTTGCATCAGAAATAGAATCTTTTTATTTTTATCATAACCCATTGACACATATATTGGAAATCAACTATTGCATATCCGGAAAAATCGGATGGAGCACGAATGACGGAAAACGGATATGTCTTACCCCAGGGGAATTTGCTCTGCATACCATGGATATTTGCACAAACAAAACAATTACCTTATTGGATGATACATATCAAGGAATTCTCCTATATATTGACCTGGAGCAATTTTCAAAGAATCCTCCGGTGCCTTTGATCGTCTCAAAGATAACTGGACAATTTCTTCTGGAAAAATACTGCAAAGAAGCGATATGTACAACATTTTCCGGTAACAAAAGGGTTCAGGAAATTTTTAAGGCTTTTTATCAGTCTCCAAAAGAACTACAGTTAGCTTACCAGAAAGTCAAAGTCTTGGAACTTCTCCTTGTTCTGAGTCAAATTGAGATCAGTCACGAAAGGCATCTTTCTGATTTCCAGCCCGAACAAGCAGAACGTATTCACCAAATTCATGATCAACTGATTAATAACCTAGAACATCGTATTTCGATTGAAACCCTGTCCAAACAATATCTAATGAATCCAACAACCTTAAAAAATATGTTTAAATCCATATATGGGACATCAATCGCTGCACATATTCGTGAACATCGGATGGAGTATGCTGCTCAGCTACTTCAAAATTCCAACCTAAGTATCGCAGATATCGCCTCAAAAGTTGGTTATGACAGCCAAAGCCGCTTTTCTTCTGCCTTTAAGAAACAATATAAAATGCTTCCAAAAGAATATCGAAAAAATTCAGATATATCTTAGCGTTTTCATGACTTAATCACTTCAAATCAACAACTTTGAAGTGATTAAGAAAGTAAATCAAATAACTTCTGCAGATTTTTCCAGTCCATACGCTATCAAAAAGCTATTCTCCGGTGCCGAAAGGGCATTTGTATAATAAAGGACTGTCCCAGCTTCCTCTGCATAATAAGATTTCATCCGGTCTCCAAAAAAGTCCTCCGAGTAGCCAATCAATTCGCCCTGATCTATCATTTGTCCTCGTTGAATTTGGGGATACCATAATCCTTGCTCTTCTGCATACAGATAGATCGCTTCTTTAAAAATCTTTTGATTTTTTATCGTTTTCTTCTCATTAAAATAAGCAATATTCAAATGCTGCAGTAATAATTTCATATTTCGATAACATAAGTCTACCCATTTATCTTCGCATCCATGTGAGTGCCCAATTTCTACCAGAAGCCCCGGAAGATCATAATGATGCGCCGCATAACTATATTCTCCGCTATCCGCACTTGATTCTACCAAAAATGGAAGATCTAACTCCTTAGCTGCTACGTATGAATACTCTTTTACCTTTTCTGCATTTGGATAAAAAGCCAAAGGTGCCATTACTTCTGTATTAGCTCCACTGTGAAAATCAAGGATAAAATCTACTTTTGGGAAAAGTTCCGTCATAAAATACCAGGCAATCCTCTCCCCAACACTACCATTTTCTTTTCCCGGATAATCATGGTTTAGATTGTACCCGTCCTCTGGGATGATCTCCACGGTACGTTCCCAAAATCCGCTGGTATTTACGCAATGCATAAATATAATGTTGCCTTCCATACGGGATGCATTCACTTCCTTTGCCAGACGTATAACCGCCGCAGTCCCCGGATATTCCCCTGCATGGATCCCCGCTGTCACTAATAAGGTTTTTCCTGGCTTCGCTCCGCATACAAGCGTTGTAGGGATTATATAGTCTTTCACGCCTGGCTCCAGATCGATCTGTTTTTTCTCTCCGGCTTCAAGTGTGTGCCCACAAATATGCCACATACGATATCCTCCTACTTATTTCTTCTGTTATATTCTGTTGACATTGATACAGCGGACTTTTTCCAGGTCCACAGCACCCCCATAAACAATACGATTGCTGCCACGGTCCATGTGATGGGATACACTCTTGTCAGCATCCTTACATTATGAAATCTTGTAACCAAGGTATGAAGAAGCAGCATTCTTCCTCCACAAATAACACAGAGAACAATGATCATAGATAATAACGCATACCCCATTCCACGGATTGCTCCACTGAATACCTCGATCAAAGAATTCAACCAATAAAACGGAAATGAAATTGCAATAATTTCCAGTCCTATCTCGATTACAGATGGATCCTTTCCAAACCAGCCCAAGGCTGTTTCTCCCCCGGCCAGCAATACTGTTGAAATTACCACAACCGTTAATACAGAAATACTTCCCGATGCGACGATTCCTTTTTTGATCCGCTCTATCTTACCAGCACCTATATTCTGCGCTGTAAATGTCATCGTTGCCTGACCAAAAGCCAAAACCGGTAAATAAATAAAATTTTCTAATTTAAAATAATAGGTATATGCAGTAATCGTATCTGTACCAAATCCGTTAATAAAATATTGGATCATCACATTGGAAAGTGTGATGGTCATACTCTGTATTCCTGCAGGCAGACCCAATTTCAGTATCTTCCAGATATATCTGCTCTTTATCTTAGCAACACAAAATCTGAGGGTTATGATTCTATTTCCCCGCAGAAGAATCCACAGCACTGCCACTGCCGAAAAAGTCTGTGAAATACTGGTGGCTATGGCAGCTCCACAAACACCCAGTTTCAATCCTGCGATCAACCAGGCATCTGCTAAAACATTCAGAATCCCTCCGACGGCCAAAATGTAAAATGGAGACGCCGAGTCTCCACATGCCCGTAAAATTCCAGCCCCAATATTATAAAGGATCAGAGGTAATAAACTGATAAAATATATCCGTATATAAGTGATTGCATCCCCCTGAATTTCTTCAGGCGTATGCAGCAAATCAAGTAAGACAGGAGCTGTAAATTCTCCAATTACTGTTAAGAGCATTCCGGCGATTGCTGCAAATATAATTGCTGTTTGTACCAGTCCGTCTGCCTCTTTCATTTTTTTTGCTCCCACTGCATGGGCTACTGCGACACTCGTACCTGCTGAAAGCCCTGTAAAGATTCCTATCAGGCATGTTACCAAGAGGCCGCTTGCACCTACTGCTGCGGAAGCGGTTGTTCCTACAAAATTACCTACAAAGATCAGATCTGTTGTATTGTAAAGTAACTGAAATACACTTCCTGCCATAAGAGGAAGTGCAAATGTGATCAAAGACACAAAGATGCTGCCCTGCGTCATGTCCACCAGTTTTTTCTTTGTTCCTGCAGCCATATCACCATTTCTCCTGTCCGCTTTTCCACTTATGACAGGCAACTTTGTGACCTGGGCTGACTTCTATCATTTTTGGCTTTTCAATTTTACAGATTTCCCTGCATTCCCTGCATCGGGTTTGGAATGGACAGCCTGCCGGTATATGTAAAGGACTGGGAGCTTCACTCTCAATACTTGTGATCTCCTTTGTAAAATCCATCTGAACAGAAAAAACCGCTTCCAGAAGTGCCTGTGTATACGGATGCTGTGCATGACTTCGAACCTGCTCCCCCGGAAGAATTTCTACCAGATTACCAAGATACATAACTGCAACCTGGTGAGCAAATGCCTGTACCAGAGACAGGTCATGGCAGATAAACACAAAAGAGATTCCTTTTTCTTTCTGAAGTCTGGCAAGAAGTTCCATAATACTGTCCTGTACCGTTACATCTAAAGCACTGGTAGCTTCATCACATACAATGATCTCGGGTTCTAACGCCAATGCCCGTGCAATTCCTACCCTTTGCCTTTGACCTCCGCTCATATTGTGCGGGAATCGATAAATATACTCTTCCGGAAGTTCCACCATACGGAGCAGTTCTTTTGCCTTTTCTTCTTTTTCCGATTTCCGGATCCGTCGGAAGTTCATAAGGGGTTCTGTCACAATATCCATTACTTTCATTTTGGGATAGAAAGCTGTCCCTGGATCCTGAAATACCATCTGGATCTTTTGACGCAGTCTGCGAAGTTTTTCCCCTTTCAGTTTTGTGATATCTTCTCCATGATACAGGATGCTTCCCTCCGTAGGTTCCAGGACATTTACCATCAATTTGACAAATGTGGATTTTCCGCATCCACTTTCTCCTACGATTCCCAGCGTCTTCCCTTTATATACGTTCAGATTGATATCATCACAGGCTGTCAGAAACTGCCCCTTTGACTCAGAAAATTTTTTTGTAATATGTTCCGCTGTTAAGATCACCTGGTCAGACATATCTTTTCCCTCCAATATCCGGTACACACGCCAGCAGATTTTTTGTATATTCACTTTTGGGATTTTTTATAACATCCTCTTTTTTCCCGGATTCTGTGATTCTTCCATTCCGCATAACGATCAACTGATCTGCCATGTAAGCTGCCATGGCAATATTATGAGTCACCATAATAATAGCGGTATGATACAGATCTCTGATTTCCATAAATTGACGGACAATCTGAGCCTGTGTGGTTACATCCAGTGCACTGGTGGGTTCGTCCGCCAACAGGATCTTCGGCTGAAATGTCATGGCCATAGCAATTCCTACACGCTGGCGCATTCCGCCGGAAAGCTGAAACGGATAGCTTTTCATGACACGTTCTGCATCATGCAGATGCATTTTGGCAAGCATATCGGCTCCTTTTTTCCATGCTTCTTTTTTTCCCACCTTTTTGTGCGTGCGGATGTACTCCACAAACTGATCTCCGATCGTGCGGATAGGATTGATCATCGCTCCCGAATCCTGAAAGATCATGGAAATCTCTGTCCCACGCAGATCCTTCCATTGTTTCGGATCCAGAGACAGTAAAGATGTTCCCTGAAAGAAAATATCTCCCTGTTCCACGTTCCCTTTACCGGGAAGAAGACCCAGAATCGATCGAAGAATGGTTGTTTTTCCGCTTCCGCTTTCTCCCACAAGTGCGATGATCTCACCTGGCTGCAGTGTAAGATTAAAATTTTTCACAGAGGCTTCCTGCTCTTTTCCGTAATGCACTGTGATATCCTTCATATTTAACAGATCCATATACATTACCCCTCCTCTTTCGGATCCAGAACATCCCGCAGGCTGTCTCCCAGTAAATTAAAGACAACGACAACAAGTAAAATAGCAAGTCCCGGGAAGATCATAACCCATGGAGCATTCTGCATATAGGAACGCCCTTCACTCAACATCAATCCCCATTCGGGAATGGGCGGCCTTGCACCAAATCCAAGGAAAGACAGCCCTGCCAGTTCCAGCATCATTCCCCCAATGTCTGTGGATGCCGTGATTACCAGCGTAGGAAGAACGCTTGGAATCATATAACGTGCCAAAATATGCCTTGTTTTAGATCCTGTTACCTTGGCTGCTGCCACATAGTCCTCATATTTTATCTTCAGCACAAGACTCCTGGCCATGCGGGCATATTTGGGCCAGCTCACAAGGCCTACCGCGATGACGGCATTTGTAATGCTGGGTCCAAGGATCCCGGCAACTGCCAGCGCCAGCACCATTCCTGGAAACGCTACCATCATATCTGCGATCCTCATGATCACCGCATCCAGCCAGCCTCCGAAGTATCCGGCAAGGATACCGATCACACTGCCAATGAGAAAAATACTACCTACCAGCGCAAAAGTTGCCAGCAGGGATGCCCTGGTTCCATAGATCACCCGGGAAAATAAATCCCGTCCCAGTTTGTCTGTTCCAAACAGATGTCCGTCTCCGGGTGCTTGTAAAGCCTCTGTAAGGATTGCTTCTCCAGGATCATGGGTCGCGATCTGAGGGGCAAACACAGCCGTCAGTATAATTCCAAAGGCCAGGATAAGATACACGGTAAACTTTTTGTTTTTCAAAAATATGTTCTGCTTCTTCATGTTTACCTCGCCTTCCTTCTGATCCGCGGATCAAGAAACTCATACGAAATATCCACGATCAGATTGATCACCATATAGATGAGAGCGATCCAAAGGACAAATCCTTGAATTAACGGATAGTCCAATGCTGTGATCGCAGTAACCGCCAGATTTCCAATTCCCTGATAGCCGAAGATCACCTCAACAACTGCTGTCCCGCCCAGCAGGGAACCCAGAGAGAGCCCCAGCATGGTTACCAGAGGCAGAAGCGCATTGGGAAATACATGACGCCACAGGATCACGCGTTCGCTGATGCCTCGGGCCCTGGCGCCAGTAACATAATCCTGATTCAATTCCTCCAGCACTGCCGTACGAACCTGCCTTGTATATTTTGCAGCCATGGCAAATGCAAGTGTCAATGCAGGCAGGATCATCTGCTGGAATCCAGCTTCTTTGGAAACGGTAGGCACAAGCCGCAGTTTCAGGGCAACCACATAAAGAAGTAACAGTCCCACCCAGAAATTCGGCATGGAAATCCCCAGAAAACTGATTCCTCTTACCAGATGATCCGCTGGTTTTTCTTTATAAACAGCAGCCAGTACTCCAAATGGTACAGAAATCGCCAGCATGAGCAGCAAAGACAAAACAGCCAGCTGTATGGTAGGCATAAGGCGGGATATGAGCAGCTCAGCAACCGGCTTATGCATGGAAAAGGAATTTCCGAAATTTCCATGCAGGCAATTCCAAAGCCATGTGCCGTACTGTTCTATGAAAATACGGTTCAGTCCCAGTTCTTCTCTTGTCTCATTGAGCACTTCTTCCGAAGGCATCATTCCTGTACTTGCATACATAGAGGTAACAGGATCCCCCGGTGCAAGAAAGATCAATAAAAAGGAAAGAAAGCTGATCCCGATCAGAATGACCAGAATCTGCAGAAATCGTTTCCCAAGTTTTTCTTTGTTCATTTTTCTTCCCTCATTCCAATTACTCTGCCGGTTTAATATCTGTTGTCAGCCAATAATAATCAAAGGCCGGGATTTCAGCACCTGCTACTTTTTCCTTGTTGCTGATCATTGTAGAATTGTAATACCCATGTACCAATACTGCACAATCATCGATCAGCACCTGCTCCATCTGGATGACAAGATCTTTTCTCTCTTCTTCATCCATGGATGCCTTAAACTGCTCATACAGTTTGTTGTACTCTTCGTTATCATATCTGCAATAATTAGTGGCATCTGTATTGTCTTCTGTAAAAAAGTTTTCACCACCGTCTCCGTACCAGTTCAGAAGAAAGGCTTCCGGATCTCCGGTTCCCACTGTGATCCAGTTGGAATTGGACAGATCATAATCCCCTTCCTGCATTTCCATCCATAAGGTATCACTGTCCAACACATTCACATTACACCCGATTCCGATTGCTGCCAGCTGTGACTGGATTCCTTCTGCAAAATCACTCAGACAGCGATTTTTATAGGTATCAAATTCCAGGACAATGTTTTCACCGTCTAATTCACGAATGCCGTCCCCATCCGTATCCCTGATTCCATTATCATCCAGAAGCTGGATCGCCGCTTCCTGATCATAAGTATAAGGATTTACCAGTTTTTCGCTGTCATATGCCAGAGTATCCGGAACGACTCCCGGTCCATAATTGTACATACCGCCTACTGTCACATCGCAAAGGGTCTGGCCGTCGATTGCCATAAAGACTGCCTGACGCAGCGTATCATTTCCAAGAATCCCGTCAAAATTAACCAATGCAAATCCTGTACGGACACCGGTTTTTTTCGAAACATAAAAAGCATCATCTCCTTCCAGTTTTTGCAGATCACTGATCGTAGTAATATTTTCTGTCAGGTCAATGTCTCCGCTTTCGATCGCCATTGCTTTTGTGGTGTCATCCTCAACGAACATCATGGTCACACTCTCGTATGGAACGTCTCCGTTCCAATAATTCTCATTTTTAACAAGTTCCCCGCTTTTACTGAGTTCGTCAAAAGAATCTAAGACATAAGGACCCGTGCCGATGACAGATGTGGTGTATCCGCCCGGATGCTCCGCATCCGTAAGATCCCCCTCTACATCAATGATCGTATAAAACGGAAAGCACAGCGGACCTCTCAGATCCGCATAAGCTGTATTCGTTACAATTGTAACGGTATTTGCCTCCGGATCCGCCTCAATGCTTGCCATATCTATGTACTGTCTGGGTGTGGAACTGTATTCTGTACTGTTGCACACCTCAAACAAACGATTCATAGAGTCTGCTACCGCCTGGGCATCACAGGGATTTCCATTGGAAAACTTTACTCCATCCCTGATATGAAACGTCCAGGTTTTATGATCCTCTGAAACCTCATAAGAATCAGATAACCATGGCCTAATGGTAGAATCGTCATTAAAACGATACAGGGTTTCTGTTATCCCCCATCGCATCCCCTGCCAGGAAGCATTCTGATATGCGGCAGGATCAAAGGAAGTGGAATATACATAACATCCGAAATTCAAATGGTTCTCTCCTGATGCATTTGCATTCCCAGTGCTATCTCCGGCAGAACCGCATCCACCGAGCATCCCCAATGTGATCATAAATCCTGTTACAATTGCTGCTGTTTTTTTTCTCATCGTTTCTCTCTCCTTACCTTTTCCTATATTCCAGCTGTCTTAGTGCATTTTCCCAGGAGCCACAGACCTTCTGTAATCTTCTTCTTGTCTCGGGATCTATGTCCTTTCTCTCCGGCAGCCTTCCCTCTTTCTCTTTCCATTCGCATAACATCTTGATATCCTTTTGATATTGAATATCTTTCGACAAGACCTGATAATAACATTCCTTTAATACCCTTCTGTGTTTTTTTTCATCTGTCGTTCTCTGTTCCTCCGTCTTCATAGAGAAAGATCTTTTCTTTTCTATGGGTTCCAATCCAATCTGGAACAATACATTTCTATAACTTCCGCATTTATCCATCAGGTTCTGTAGCAGAATTTTCGGAACTTCCTCTTTTAGCGGAGGTCTTCCAATTTCCCATGCCAGCATCAAAAGCGCCTGTAATTGCTCTTTTTCCACCGTATTCAGATCCTGTACTGTGTAAACGCCTCTCTTGCGAAAAAAATTTCTGTCAATCCCAGCTTCTCTGACAAAATCCGACCAGCTGATCCCTCTTTTTTTCAATCCCTCAAGGATCTGAGGCATCTCTTTTGGATGAGGCATCCGACACAGCTCTGCTGCCTTTTCCTGGATCATCTGAAGATATCGGGAATACTCTTCTTTCTCCTTTTCAGACTGTTTCAGAGATTTACCGCCTTTGCCTGCTGCCTTGCTCAGTCCAGCTGCTTTTAAGGCATAGGGCCATCGCTGAAATCTGGCTTTTATATACACTCTCCATACCCAAAACATTTCTTTCTGGGCAGGTGAATGTCCCAATTGATCTGCCCGCTTTTTCAAAACAGAGAGGAGCAAGGTATCCGACAAGGATTGATAAAATGCTTTTCCTGTTTCTGTCTGCATAGAATAATTGATATACACTTTAGAATTCAGATCCTCTGCGCCTTCCTCTAAATCAGAAGTTTTCTCTGAGCAGGCCAGCAGTTTTTTTAATAAGTCCTTTTTCTGTTCCTTACTTAAAAGCATTTCCTTTCCCTCTTCCATTAATTTCCATTTCATTCCATAAAAAAATGCCTACGGCATCTCAGCTCCCCTGCCCCTCAATCTTGAGGGGGAAGGGCTTGCTTTCTGCTCTACTTTGTTTCATAATAATCTCATGAATGTGATACAGAAAATGCTCAGAGATTATTATGAAATAATTGAATACGATATAAAACCAAGACCTGTTGTCATGAAAAACATTGAAAAGGTCATCAACTGCGGTGATCCCTCTTATGGTGGTGTCATGTATGGCTGTCCCCATTGCGGAAATCTTAAATTTGTCCCTTTTCGCTGCCATTCCAAATTTTGTCCTACTTGCGGGGCGAAATATTCTAATGACAGGTCTACTGCTATGTCCTTTAAATTGATTAACTGTACCCACAGGCATCTGGTCTTTACCATTGATGAATCTTTACGACATTTCTTCCTGGAAGACCGCGACCTGCTGAACTGTCTTTTTGAATCTGTTTCGGATGTTATTAAAGAACTCTTTTTCTCCCTGAATAAATCCAAAAACTTCGTCCCCGGTTTTATCTGTGTTCTTCACACCTTTGGCCGCCCCCTTGAGTGGAATCCACATATCTACTGTCTCCTTACTGAGGGTGGATACTCGGATGACGGTTTCTGGCGCACGGTTAAATACTTCAATTACTCTTACCTCCGTAAATCCTTCCAAACGGTCCTGTTAAATAAACTTGAGAAGCACATTGGCTCTTCTTTCAGGAAAACAAAATCCGAACTATACCGCAAAGACAAAAATGGTTTTTATGTTTACGCAAAGCCCAACCTCTGCGACCCAAACTCCATTGTCAGGTATGTCAGCCGATACCTTGGCCGCCCAGTCATTGCCCTTTCCAGGATTGATTCCTATGATGGGGATAATGTAACCTTCCATTACAACAAACATGAGGACAATTCCTTCGTCAGAAGAACTCTTCCGGCGATTGATTTTATTAAGCTACTCATCCAGCACATCCCTGAAAAAAATTTCAAGATGACACGATACTATGGTCTTTATGCCAGACACCGCGAAATCGACAAACAGCTGCTTAAAGCTGTCCATAAGTCCAAACACCGAATCATCCTTGATTTCAATACCTGGCGTAAGCGGTTCCTGCTTACTATGGGCTATGACCCTCTGCAATGTCCAAACTGCAAAAAAGAAATGCTCTTTCTTGAGTTGTATCATAAACATGAACGAGTCCCTCTGGAGGAATTATATAAAAGGACAATGATAAAGCATGGCCTTTATCCACGTTCCCGCTCTGCTTGACTTCTTCTCCCATCTGTTCCATACTGTATTTATTACAGATGGGAGGCTAATACAATGGATCAAAAATACATCAACGAACTCCGGCAAAAATATATCGAAAATCCGCCAGAAGGAATGACACCCAAACTGGTCAGAAACATGACCGATTCCGATTTATTGGATATGCATTACTTTTTAACTGAAGATGATGACTTTGACGATGAAGAATTTGAAGAAGGCTTCTATATTGACCTCTTTTAACCACCGTCTTTTTCGTCATGCCCTCTTCTGGTGGGCATTTTTTACCCTCAGGTTCTCCAAATGGAGAACTTTCCTTTAATAAAAAAAGCCATGGCGATACCGCCACAGCCGTTTTTCTGTGTCACTCATAAAGCCTTCTTTTGTAGGTCTTCTGACTCATGCTTCTAAGGAATCTTTCTTTGCACCCATATCCAGCCTTCTCAGGTTTCCCCAATGACCGATTTTCATCTTATGAATACGGGCTCAGCATATACAGCGGCGGTACCGTAGAGGATTCTCACCTCTTTCCCTTGTTCATCTGTTCAGCTTTTACCACTGAACAGCCACAAAAGATATAAAAAAATAAAAAGCCTGTCCTTTTAAGAACAGACTTCCCTTCATCTCTTTTCCTATAAATAAAGTGCGATTCCTAAAAGAACATTTTCATTACCTAAATACGACTCCTGCTGACTTCTGCTTTGCAGTCACAACACAATGTGCCGGATTTTCACCGAACTTGTAATTAAGAGTACTGTTGTAAACATTCCTCATCGCACTTATTTTTTACTATTTCCTTAATATATTATGACATTTTTGTTCTATTGTCAAGAATTATTCTCTTTTTTCACTCTTTGGTTTTTCATTTCTGCATTTATGTTTATTGTTTATCTTCTCATTCAATTCGTCGATTCTATTTGTCCAAACAAGAAACATATGTTTTTCACAATATACGACTATATACAATAATCGTTTTCGTTCTCCCTGTGTCTTTCTTTAACCCCTTCCCCGATATCTGAACATCTCCATGTAGTTCTTTTACTTTTTTCTTCTTTATTGTTTCTGTTGTCTTTGTCTGTACAATACCAAATAAATGGTAATCTACATTTCTACAAATAATTAATTTTTCAAATTTAACTCAATTTCCACTCAATGCCTTATCCCTCCATCTTTTGTATGCTTATCCCACAGCAAAGCAGTACCAGACCGGTACAAACTGCTGATAAAACAAATACGAATGGAGGGATTTTTCATGCGAGAGATCAAAAACACAAAGATCATTGCCGTAGATCATGGATACGGCAATATCAAGACCGCCAACACAGTCACACCTACTGGTATCACTGCCTATGAATCAGAACCGATCTTTACCGGAAATATTCTGGAATATAACGGTATCTATTACCGGATCGGGGAAGGACACAAGGAATTTATGCCGGACAAAGCCATGGACAGGGACTATTATCTACTCACACTGATGGCTATTGCACGGGAGCTGAATGTTCATTCCATCCAGGAAGCAGATGTCCATCTGGCTGCCGGGCTTCCATTAACATGGATCCGGAAGCAGCGAGAAGAATTCCGTTCTTATCTTCTCCAGGATCCGGAGATCCGTTACCGCTTCAATCATAAGGATTACCACATCCGCCTGGTCGGATGCAGCCTGTATCCACAGGGATACCCTGCCATCGTGAACCGTCTGGGTGAACTGAAAGGGATCAATCTTCTTGCGGATATCGGGAATGGGACCATGAACATCCTGTATATCACCAACAAAAAAGCACAGGAAAGCCGTTGCTGGACAGAGAAATTCGGGGTGAACCAGTGCATGATCACTGCCAAGAATGCCATTCTCGACCAGTTCGGGGTAAAGATTGAAGAAGCTACCGTAGAGCAGATCCTGCGGTTTGGAACAGCCGACATCTCGGCCCCATACCTGGACTGCATTACCGCAGTCGCCAGACAGTATGTGGCTGATATCTTTGCCACACTCCGAAAATATGAATACAACCCCGATCTGATGCGGCTGTATGTGGTGGGCGGCGGCGGATGCCTGCTCCGTAATTTCGGGCAGTATGACAGGTCCCGTGTCACGATCCTTGATGATATCTGTGCCACTGCCAAGGGATACGAATATCTGGCTTATATGAGCCTGAAAAGGAGGGGATGATCCATGGCAGCAAACATCCGGAACACAAACCTGCGCTTTAACCTGGAAAAGGATCTTCAGCGAAAAGCCTGGGAATATCTGCAGACCATGGACAAGCAGGAATTCCGATCCTACAGTCAGGTGATCGCCCTTGCCCTGGTCGAGTATTTTGACCGCTATTACCGCACACAGGAAGACCCCTATCTGGAAACAAGAGAACGGGAAGAACGCTTTGTAGACCAGATCCTAAAAGCAGTAGAAAAGAGCCTCGAGCAGTCTCTTCCCCTCTTCCTTTCCGGTCTGACAGCAGGGTTAGCACCAAGGGAGCCCCAAAATAAGGCCTCCCTGCCGCTTTCCAAAGAACCGGAGCCAGATGCAGAGGTAGACTGGGAGTTTCTCGGAGAATAACCGGGAGGAGGTGTACACATGACGGAATTTCTGACTGTCGATACCAGTCTGCCGCCTTATCTAATCTTTCCCAGGTTCCTTCTGGATATGGAGCTGAATGAGACGACCAAACTGCTCTATATGATCCTGCTGGACCGGGCAAGGCTCTCCCTGAGAAACGAAGGCTGGACCGATGCATCCGGTCATGTGTTCCTCTACTTTACGATCGAAGCAATGGCCAACGTTCTCCACAAAAGCCAGATGACCATCAAAACATCACTGGCCGCACTGGAAAGCAAAGGGCTGATCCTGAGAAAACGCCAGGGCGCCGGACATCCCAACCGGATCTATGTAAAATTTCCCAAAGATGCTTTCAGAGAGACAGACAGGATCCTGTCCCCGAGACAGACAGAAAACTGTCTTTATGACAGACAGGATTCTTTCCCTGAGACAGACAGAAAACTGTCCGGTAATAAGAAAGAGAGAAAAAAGAACGATTTATCAAAAAGAGAGAGTCAGGAGGACCGCTCTCCCTATGGAAACTTTCAGAATGTATTCCTGTCAGCAAAAGAACTGGAGAACGTCAGGCAGACCGTCCCCAACTGGCAGGATTATATCGAGCGTTTATCCGGCTACATGGCTTCCACCGGAAAGCAGTACCAGAACCATGCAGCCACCATCATCAGCTGGGCGCTGCAGGACAATCCCCCTTCCCGGCAAAAATTCTATGAAAGTGAGGAGTACGAAACATTATGAAAAAGTTCACAGAAAAACGGACCGATCCCCTTCCAGCCAGAGAGTTGCAGCCGGATGAATATTTCAATCCATCCGACCATCTGATCTACTGTTCCAGGTGTCATACACCACGGCAGGGAAGATATACCCTACAGAACCGGGTATTCCTGCCGCCCATCCGATGCAGATGCCAGCAGGAACTCTATGAGCAGGAAGAAGCCAAACGAAAACTTAAGGAAAAACAAATGGAGATCCAACAGATGAAAAACAGTGGTCTGCAGGATAAGGCATTCTATGATTATACCTTTGCCAAAGACAGCGGAGTCAATCCGGAGATGGCGCTTGCCCATAAATATGTGGAAAACTGGGACAACATGAAAGAACGGTCTTCCGGTCTTCTTCTCTGGGGAGATGTCGGAACCGGAAAGACCTTCTTTGCAGGTTGTATTGCCAATGCACTTCTGGATAAAGGCATTCCCGTATTGATGACGAATTTTGCCCGGATCCTCAATACACTGGCAGGTATGCACTCTGAGGACAGGAATCCGTTCATCGACAGCATGAACCGTTACATCCTGCTCATTATCGATGACCTGGGAATGGAGAGGAACTCCGAATTCGCCCTGGAACAGGTCTTCCATGTGATCGACAGCCGCTACAGGAGCAGGAAACCGCTAATCGTAACGACAAATCTCACATTGACGGAACTGAATGCCCCAACGGATACAGCCCACAGACGGATCTATGACCGGATCCTTGAGCGCTGTGTCCCCATCCGGATCAACAACCGTAACATCCGGCAGGACAATGCATCCAAAAATCTGGAGGAAGCGAAAAGATTATTACTCTGAATGACGGGCAGCACCAGCAATGGGAAGATGAAATACCACAGGACTGCCACAATACACCGGGATAGATACTACTTTCTGTATCTTGAAATATGGATAAAGGTATCTGTCCCTGTTCAGATAAAAAGCAGTACCAGGAATAACCCAAACAAGAACAAAACAGCCCGGATACGGGCACAAAGGAGATGCCAGATATGGCAGATAAAAAAACAATGACACCAGAAGAAAAAGCCCTGTTACAGGCAAAGCACCGGCTGGAAGCTGTACAGGCAAGAGACCGGAAAAAAGAGCGGAATGCAAGAACCAGGAGACTGATCCTGGAAGGTGCGGAACTGGAATACGTTGTTCCGGAAGTCAGGGAAATGAGCCGTGAGGAACTCCGTCATTTTCTCAGCTTTCATCTTCAGAAGCATGATTAAGCATCTTTGTACGTATTCCAATCCCAAAGGGCGCACTTACTCACCACCTGATAAATCAGGCAGTGGTAT
>UMEL01005943.1_pt1 | contig 28605 bp, 28 predicted proteins | sample 1964741 | NCBI WGS metagenome assembly UMEL01 (sample SAMEA4836019, study PRJEB28245) | human gut metagenome | biome: gut microbiome; material: fecal sample | place: Denmark | collected 2008
ATTTTTATTTTTTGTAAAAACTCATAGCTGAGTAGTTACTATAAAAAAAATAACTACTCAGTATTCTTTATGGTACTAAGTAGTTATTTTTTATTAAAACATATCTATTTTTATCTTATTATAATTTATTTTGACAATCTCCTGTTCTTAAAAACTCATCTAAGTTTTCATAAGAGATCTCTATCATATTTGTTAAAGCCTCATCTGTATAAGAACCAATATGTGGAGTTATTAAAACTCTTGGATATAGAGATATTAGTTTTTCTACGTTCTTATCAATCTCTTTTCCTGCCATATCTTTGAAGAAGAACTCTTTTTCATTAGAGAATACATCAGTTGCAAATCCTCCGATTTTTCCACTTTCTAATCCTTTAATTATAGCTTCTACATCTTGAAGCTCTCCTCTTGCTGTATTGATAAGTATAGCTCCCTCTTTTAAATTAGAGATAAACTCTTCTCCCAATAGATTATCATTTTCTCCTTTGATATATGGGCAATGTAATGTAATTATATCAGCAGTTTTATTTAATTCCTCCATAGTTACATACTCTACTACCTCTTTAGCTGCTTCATTAGGGTATAGATCATAAGCTATTACTCTAGCTCCTAATCCTTTGAAAAGTTTTGCTGCTGTAAATCCTATCTTTCCAGTTCCTATTACTCCTACAGTAAGATTTCTAATTTCAGGACTGAACATATATTCATCTACAATAAAATTTTTATTTCTAGTTCTATCTACCATATATGCACCTTTTCTAACTAAGTTCATAGCAAAGGTAATAGCTAATTCTGCTATAGCATTTGGTGAATATCTTGGAACTCTTGCCATTTTAAATCCCATCTCATATGCAGCTTCTAAATCAATATGATTATATCCTACTGTTCTAGTAAGTAGATATTCCACTCCAAAGTTTTTCATTTTTTCTAAGTTTTTTCTATTAGCTGGACAGTTAGCTCTAAGCATAACAGCTTTGTGTCCCTCTATTAAATTTACATTTTCATCATTCATTAACTCTTCAACTAAAGTTAACTCATAACCAAATTTATTTAATTTTTCAAAGAAAGGTTTTTCTACTTTTCTAACTCCATAACATATTAATTTCATATTTTCCTCCTAAACTTACATATATATGTTTAAAGATTTTATTATCTCTAGTACTACTATCCAAAGAGGCATACATATTACACTGAATATTGTTGAAAGTAGTGAACAGTTTGATGTAAGTACTGATTCTTTATCAAATTTAATAGCATAAGCAGCTGCTACTGTAGCTGTTGGAGTAGCCATCATTATAATTACTGAAGCTAATCCTACAAATGATATTGGTAAAATATTTGTTATAGTTAAGATGTATAAAGCTACTAAGTTGATAAATGGAACTACTAATACTTTGAAGAAACTGTATATCCATGAATCTCTTGAAGAGATAGCTTCTGCTAGTGAGATATCAGCTAATTTTGCTCCTATTGCTAACCAAGCTAATGGTGATGAAAGAGCAGCTAGATAAGTCATTGGTTTATATAGCCAGAAAGCTGTTTTGTCTATTCTTAAAAATGCATAACTCTTTTCTCCTATTGTAACATGTGGAAGTGAATCTTGGAATACCCAAATAAACATTCCTAAAAAAGTTGCAAGTACAATAGAGTTTAAGAACATTTGCTTAATATTATTTTTATCAGCTTTTATTCCTGACATTTTAATATAAGCGTATGAGTATAGGAATACTCTATAAGCTATGTTGAATATAGAAGCATACATTACTCCAGTAGCTCCATAAACCGCAGATATAATTGGAATACCAAAGAAAGTTGTTGAACCAAAAGTTGTTAATATCTCTAAAACAACTTTTTTGTCCCCTTCATATTTTATATATAGAAGTTTTGTTGCAAATATTAGTATGATATAGATTGCAAATCCCCAAATTAATAGGTTTATACCTTGCATTAAACTATGCTTATTAATATCTTGCATAAAAGCATTAAAAGCTAATGCTGGTAATGAAGCTGAAAGTATTACATCTGTTAAAATTTTTGCTGTACTATCTTTAAATACTTCCTTCTTTCTTAAATAAAAACCAAATAAGATAATTAAAACTGATGATGATATAGCTCCTACTATATTGTTGTTTTTCAAAATTCCTGCTAAAATTTCACCGAAATTCATAAATCCCTCCATAAAATTATTTTTTCATAACATAGAATACTCTTTTTACCTCATAACTTCAATTTTTTTAAATTTATAAATCTTTTTTTAATTTTTTTAAGTATTTTCTCTTTTTTCTCATTTTAGATAGATAAAATTTCTTTCATTAAAAGCTCATTAATTTATCTTTTAATATATAGTATTTAAATAAAAAAAATGTTAATATAGTTATTATGGATAAATTAAATTTTAAAAGTAAACTTATTTTATATGTAACACTTATTAACTTTTTTACTCTAATTATCTCCTATGGTATCTTTATCAATACAAAACTTACCACAAATAAAAAAAATATAAATAATAATCTTGTCGAGATGTCAAAGCTAGTATCTACTGATGATACTGTACTTGAAGCTGTTACTACAGGTATAATTAACCCTAAAATTGATAAGGAAATGGATAAGTATATCTCAATTTTTAAAGATATAGATATTATAGTTATTGCAGATATTACAGGTAAAAAATATTCACACTTAGATAAATCACAAATTGGACAAAACTTTGTTAACCCTGTTAAATGGGATAAACTCCTTCAAAATGAGGGATATTTTTCTACTATGCTGGGCTCTATGGGGGTTACAACTAGATGGTTTGAACCTATACTCTCTAAAGATAAAAGTAAAGTTCTTGGTTTTGTAATGGTTGGAAAGTATGACTATATCATAAAAACTTCCAATAGTTCTACTATAATGATATTTACTTTACTATTTTTATTAGCACTAACTTTAGCCTTTATTCTATCTGTACTTTTTGCTGGGGGGGTAAAAAAATCTCTGTTTGGTCTAGAGCCTGAAGATATTACTCAGCTACATATTAAAGAGCAACTTATCATCAATAATCTTGAGTCCGGATTGATAGCCCTTGATGATAAAAATAATATTGTTGGAGTAAATGAAGTATTTACAAAAAAATTTCCATATCTAACTCCTGAAAAGGTTTTAAACCATACACTACATCTACTAGGTGGAAATAGTATCACAAGGACTGAAATTACTATAGATAACAATATTTTCTATATAAAAATTTTACCTATATGCCAAGATGAAAGATATTTTGGAAATATTTTACTATTAAAAACACGTGATGATGTCGATTCATATGCAAGAGAGATCACTGGTATTGATCAGTTAGTAGAAGGAATGAGAGCTAATATACATGAGTTTAAAAATAGACTACATGTTATCTTAGGACTTATCAATATAAATAAATTAGACCTAGCTAAAAAATATATTTTAGAGGCTCAAGAATTAAATGAGTATGATTTTAAAAAATATAATCAGATTAAAAATCCTTTTTTAAAAGCTATTCTCTTAGGTAAGGAAGCTATTTGTAAAGAGAGAAAAATAGAGTTTATTTTTGATCCTGAATCTAAGTTCGATCTTCAAACTAAGAACTTTTTTATTCAAGATCTTAGCACTATTATAGGTAACCTCATTGAAAACTCTATAGAATCCTTTATAGACTACAATGTAGAGAATAAATTTATACAGGTACAAATTTTCCAAAATAAAAACTCTTTTTCTATAGCTATTACTGATAATGGAAAACCTATTTCAGATGATATCCTTTCTAAAATATTTGATTATGGTTTCTCTACTAAAGGACAAAATCGTGGAGTTGGACTATATCTAGTACAGGAAAAACTAAAATTATATAAGGGAAATATTAGAATTGAAAGAGAAAAATCTAAAAAAACTTTTATTGTAGAGGTGAAAAATGAAGAATGTATTAATTGTTGAAGATGATCCTATGGTAGCTATGATTAACGAGGAGTACCTCTCTACTTTCCAAAATATTAAAATTCTAGGAAGAACATATACTGAGAAAGATACTTTAAATTTTTTAACTACTCATAAAGTTGATTTGATTATTTTAGATGTATTCTTAGGGGAAGAGAATGGAATAGATATCTTAAAAAGTATCAGAACTTTAGGATATACAACAGATGTTATTATGATAACCTCTGCTAATGGAGGAGAAGATATAAAAAAAGCTTTCTCATTAGGTTGTATCGATTATTTGATAAAACCCTTTGATTTTGAGAGATTAAAACTAAGTATAGATAAAATTTTTGCTAGAGATGAGATTTTAAATAAAACCAAAATAAAACAAGACTCCATTGATAATATTCAATCTATCTCCCCTGTAATCAATGTAAAATTAAATCTTCCTAAGGGATTAAACTCTAAAACCTTGGATAAGATTACTCAAATCATAGATAACCTTCCTAGTGAAGAGTTTGGGATAAAAGATATCTGTCAAATAACTGATATAAGCAATGTTACTATAAAAAAATATTTAGATTATCTAGAAGCTATTAAATATATTGCTAGCTTTACTAATTATGGGAATGTTGGGCGTCCCTTATATCTTTATAGAAAAATAAGGTAGAATCTCTCTACCCTATTTTTCATTTATTAATTTTTCAACTATGGGATAATCAGTAGGTACCCACACTAGTGAACTTAAGAACTCTTTTTTTAACCAAATACAAGCTGAGTGCTCCTTTAACTGATACCTCATATTTTTATTAACTTTACAAATATAGCAAGTTAAATTTATAATTACGTTTTCGTACTCTTTACTTACTTCCATAAAATATCTAGCTATCTCTACTTCAAGGTCTAACTCTTCTCTTAATTCCCTTTTTAAAGCTTCTTCTTTACTCTCTTTATTTTCTATTTTTCCTCCAGGAAACTCCCACATATTTCCAAAAGATTTATTCTTCGGTCTTAAAGTGCAAAAAATCTCTCCATTTTCATTCTCTATTATTGCACCAACTACTTCTATAACTTTCTTCATCTAATCACCCCAATTCTATTTTTTTATTATATATTGATATAGAGAGTTTTCAATCTCATTTTTCAATAATAATTCATACTCCACTAATTGATCTCCACTCTTATTTATAATTTCTTTAGCACTCAAAACTCTATCTACTTTACCTAAATAATAAAAATTCTCTCCTAGTTGCTTTTTGATAAAAACTTCTAAAGTATAGTAATTTTCAGCAATTCTTCCCTCAGCTGTAAGCTTTCCTTTTCTACTCAAGCATCTTTGTTTTTTAGAGTACCAAGTTACCCTTCTATCATCTAAAAATTGATTATCATATGAAGTAAATGAACTAGAATCATCTAAGGTAATAAACAGTATTACCTTTCTTTGTTCCTCGAATACTGTATAACCACTTACTTGATATCCATTGTTAAAATCTAAATTAAGATACCAAAACGCCTCCTGTTTACTATACTCCTTATATCTTAAAATTGTTTCCTCTTCTCTCTGTTTATAATTTTTCTCCACATATGCCAGATTATATCTAATCAAATCATCTATCAGATTTTTAAAATATAATTTCCCCTCATAACTTTTTTTAAAGTCTCCACTTAACACAATATCATCTTCATATCTCTCTATTATTGGTAAAAATTCTTTTGCTGTTGAAAGACTTACAAATATCTCCTTTGCTAAATGTTTAACTCCATTTTCAATACTCTCCTCTTGATTATATAAAGAGTATCTCTCCTCTAGAATCTTTCCAATCGCCTCTATACTTACTCTTTCTTTATTTAATAACTCCTGTAAAATAACCATTTCGTGAACTCTTTTAGCTGGAGTAAAAAAACTGGATAAAAAGGTTAAATAGTTACTCTCCCTACTATCCAAAGTAGGAAACTCCTCCCTTGGCTTCAGAATTCTAAGCACCTCATCATATGTTTTCTTATATTTCAAAATCACACTTGGCTCTATCATATTTTTTTCAAAAAAATCATATAGCATCGGCACTCTTCCCAACTGTTTTTCTAATAAGATAAAATCTTTCTCTATATTCTTTTTAGTTGAAAAATTAGTACGATTTATATTTTCAAAAATTCTCTCTTTTACTATCTCTTCAAAAATTATAGAACTTTGTCCGGGAATCATATCAGTTCCATTCATTATAAATCTTTTCATATAGTCCTTATCATAATTACTATTTTGAGACACTGCTATTGGTATTAAAAAGTTTTTCTCATAATTTCCTATAAAATCAAGGATTACAACATATTCTTTATCTGGATACTTTCTTAGTCCTCTTCCCAGTTGCTGTATATATACTATAGAGGACTCTGTTGGACGTAGAAGTATTACCTGATTTACACATGGAATATCAACTCCCTCATTGAATATATCCACAGTTATAATATACTCTATCTCTCCATTCTCAAGCTGGGCTATACTTCTCTCCCTCTTCTCATCACTATCATCCCCAGTCAATGCTATAGCCTTTACTCCTCTTTCTTGAAATTTATCCTCTAAAAGTAAAGCCTCATCGATCCTAGATACAAATATAAGTCCATGAATTTTATCTCCACTATAACCATAAAATCTACTTTTTTCTATAATATGGTTTACCCTTGCATCTGCTGTAAGCTTCTTTATTCCGCTCTTTTCATTAATCAACTCCCCATCAATCTCTATATCGGAGATTCCAAAGTAATGAAATGGGGATAGTAGTTCTTCCTTAAGAGCATCATGTAGTCTAATCTCATAAGCTATGTTATTATCAAATAATTTATAAATATCAAAATTATCCCCTCTTTCAGGAGTAGCCGTCATTCCCAATAAAAATTTAGGTATGAAATAGTTAAGAACACTTTGATAACTCTTTGCTCCTCCATGGTGTACCTCATCTACCACTATATAATCAAAATAATCTGGGGAGAATTTTGTCATATGATTCTCTTTACTAAGTGTCTGTATCATAGCAAATACAACATCTGCTTCATCAATATCCTCTTCTCCATAGATTACTATTTTTTTATCTCTTAAAATATTTTCATAGGTCTCTTTAGCCTTTTGAAGTATAGTTTTTCTATGAGCTATAAATAAAACTCTCTTAGGATTTGCGTTCCTTACATCAAAGGCACTAAGATAAGTTTTTCCTGTGCCTGTTGCACTAATAAGAAGTCCTCTTTTTTCATAGTTTCTCAAAACTTTCAGATTTTCAAGAGCCTGTCTTTGCATAAGATTAGGAGTTATCTCCTTGTACTCTTTTATCTCCTTCTGTCTTTTTTTGTTGTACTCCTTTGTAAGCATATATATTTTTTCATACTTATCAAGAAAATCACTATCCAATCTAGGAGTTTTATTATAAATCTCATAAAAATTATTTAAAATATCATGAGTTATCTTCCCATCTTTAAGAGAGTTAATTTTCAAATTCCATTCAAAATTTATAGTGAGAGCTGTTTGAGTAAGATTACTGCTTCCCACTATCATTGTCCATATATCTCCCTTTCTAAAAAAATACCCTTTAGCATGAAATTTTTCATCTGATAATATCTTCAACTCTATATTTTTAAACTCCAAAAGTTTTTTAAGTGCCTTAGGTTGAGTAAAAGTTAGGTAATCTCCTGTTAAAATTTTTCCCTTTACGTCTCTTTGCTCCAAATCTTTCAACTGTCCAAGTATCATAGTAACCCCACCTAAAGTTATAAAGGCTACTGAGATTATAAATTCATCACAACTTTCCAGCTCTCTTCTTATTAAACTTATTATTTTTTCTTCTCTATTGGAGATAAGCTTATGCTGATAAGATAGAATAGATTCCATATTTCTATCTATTAAACTTGTCTTTATACTATCAATTAATATATCCCTCATCAATCCCCTCTCCAATACATAACTAACTCTATCTCATTGGTATTCTCATCTATCTTTTTTTCTACCACTTGAAAACCCTCTCTAATATAAAAAGAGTATGCCTTTTGATTTTTCTCATAGACACTCAAAGTTAATTCTCTCTTTAAACTTTTACAACAATCTAATAGTTTTCTCCCTATTCCTTGAGAATGAAAATTTTTCTCAACAAATATTCCAGCTATATAATTTTCCATCAAACCTACAAAGCCAAGAATATTTTTATTTTCTTCATAAAGATAAATCTCTGCACTCGGTAATATCTCCTTTACCATCTCATAATTATCTTCCCAATACTTTTTATCTATAAAAGAGTGTGCATCTATATTTGACTCCAACCAAATCTCCATCACTCTTTCTAAATCTTTTATTTTAAACTCTCTTATCATCTTCTCTTCTCCCTATAAGCATAATCTATAAATTTAAACTTGTCTGGTCTATGTCTTGCCTCTGTATATTGAAAAAGATGTCCCCCCTCTAAATAAGTAAAAGATTTTACTACTACTACCATATCAAAATCTTTCATATCTAAAAGTTCTCTATCTTCATCAGTTACTTTATGTACAGTTATCTCCTTTGTACAATAACTAATCTTCATCCCTAAGTCATTTTCTAAATATTCATATAAGGAGTCTTGAGCAGCTTTTAGAGGTATATTTGCTACATATTTTCTTGGGATATAGTCCTTATCTATAATTATTCTTTCTCCCTCTATTTTTCTTATACGTATAAGTTTAAAATATTCTTCATCTTTACTGATACCTAATTTTTTAATAATCTCCTTCTCTCCCTTAACTATCTCAAGATTTTCTACATAAGTTGAGTTTTCTATTCCAACATGTAATTCTTTAAAAGATTTTATTGCTGAGATTGGAAAATTAAATTGATTTCTACTAGCTACAGTAGCTACCTTTCCCTTAGCTTTTTCTATATGTCCATCTTGTACCAACATGTTTAGGGCTTTTCTTACAGTATCCCTAGACATGTTATACTTTTCCATCAACTCTTTTTCAGAAGGTAACTTGTCTCCAACTTGTAATTCTTTCTTTTCTATCTGCTCTAAAAGGCTATTATATAACTTAATATACTTACTTTCCATAACTTTTTTCTCCTTTTTCTGACTAACTATAATATAACATACAAGTTTAAATTATTCAAACTTAAAAAAATTTAGCTTGACTAAGTTATACGTATATGTTATATTTTAAATATATAACATATACGTATAAGGAGAAATGAAATGAATTTTGAAAATAAAGTTGTCTATCAAATATATCCTAAATCTTTTTATGACAGTAACAATGATGGAATTGGAGATTTAAATGGAATTACAGAAAAATTAGATTACATAAAACATCTTGGAGTAGATTACATATGGATAACACCATTCTTTGTATCTCCACAAAAAGATAATGGTTATGATGTGGCTGATTACTGTAATATTGATCCTACATATGGAACTATGGAGGATTTTGATAGACTTTCTGCCGAAGCTAAAAAAAGAGGTATTGGAATTATGCTAGATATGGTTTTTAACCATACTTCTACTGAGCATAAGTGGTTCAAAAAAGCTTTAGCTGGAGAAAAAAAATATCAAGATTTCTATATATTTAAAAAGGGAGAAAAAAACAATCCTCCTACTAACTGGGTTTCTAAATTTGGTGGTAATGCTTGGGAGTATGTAGAGGAGTTAGAAAGTTACTATCTACACCTTTTTGATAGAACTCAAGCTGACCTAAACTGGGAAAATCCAGAAGTTAGAGAAGAGATATACAAAGTAGTTAAATTTTGGCTAGATAAAGGTGTTAATGGTTTCAGATTTGACGTTGTAAATCTTATCTCTAAACCTGAAAAATTTGAAAATGATTACCAAGGTGATGGAAGAAGATTCTATACTGATGGTCCTAAAATACATGAGTACCTAAAAGGTCTTAACCAGAATACCTTTGGACAAAAAGAGGATATCATAACTGTTGGAGAGATGTCTTCTACGTCTATGGAAAATTGCTTCAAATACTCTGGTAAAGATGAAAATGAATTATCTATGGTTTTCAACTTCCACCACTTAAAAGTAGATTATAAAAATAAAGATAAATGGGCTTTACAACCTTTTGATTTCCAAGAATTAAAAGATATACTTAACTCTTGGCAAGTTGGAATGCAAGAGCACAATGCTTGGTCTGCTCTTTTCTGGTGTAACCATGATCAACCTAGAGTTGTTTCACGTTTTGGAGATGATAAAAACTACTGGAAAAAATCAGCTAAGATGCTAGGAACAGTTGTTCATATGTTAAGAGGGACTCCATATATATACCAAGGTGAAGAGATTGGTATGACTAATGCTTACTTTGATACTATCTCACAATACAAAGATGTTGAATCTATCAACTATCATAAAATATTGATGGATAGTGGATTAAGTGATGAAGAAGCTATGAAAATAGTAATGGAGCGTTCTAGAGATAATGGAAGAACACCTATGCAGTGGAGTGATGAGATAAATGGTGGATTCTCAAAGGGAACTCCTTGGATTGAAAGTATAAAAAACTATAAAGAGATAAATGTTAAAAATCAAATTGATGATGAAGACAGTATCTTTAACTACTACCGTAAGCTTATAGCTCTTAGAAAGGAACATAGAGTAATAGCTCTAGGAAAAACTATTCCACTTGCTGAAAATGATAAAAATGTCTATATGTTCAAAAGAGTTTTAGAAAATGAAGAATTATTAGTAGTTACTAACTTCTACAATGTTGAGTGTAGTATTGAGTTAGATTTTGAAATCGAAGGTTATGAGTGTATCCTTTCAAATAACGGAGAAAAAGTAACCCTTGAAAAGAATTTAAAATTACAACCATATGATGCTTTAGTATTTTTAAAAAAATAAGAAATAATAGTTAGGAGGATTGATTGTGGCAGATATAAATGAAAAATTTAGAGACGATGCACTTAAGGTAATCGAAGGAGTTGGAGGGAAGGATAATATCTCTTCAGTTACTCACTGTATGACTAGACTTCGTTTCGTTTTAAAAGATACAAGCAAAGCTGATATAAAAAAGCTTGAAGCTATTAAGAGTGTAAAGGGAAGTTTCACTAGTGGAGGACAATTCCAAATAATAATAGGTAATACAGTAGCAGAATTTTATAAAACTATGACAGCTCTTTTTGATTTAAAAGAGGTTTCTAAAGAGGAAAGTAAAGAGTATGCTAAGAAAAATATGAATCCTTTAGAAAGATTCCTTTCTACTATGGCTGAGATATTTGTTCCTCTACTACCTGCAATTATCTGTGGAGGACTTATACTAGGTTTTAGAAATCTTATCGGAGATATCCAATTTGGTGGAAAAACTCTAGCTGAATCTAGCCAATTTTGGGCTACTGTCTATAGTTTCCTTTGGTTAATTGGAGAAGCTATCTTCCATTTCCTACCTGTTGGTATCACTTGGTCAGTGGTTAGAAAGATGGGTGGAAGTCAAATACTTGGAATTATCCTAGGTATTACTTTAGTTTCACCTCAACTTATGAATGCTTATAACATAGGAAAGGCTGTTCCTGATGCTTGGGATTTTGGAGTTTTCTCTATTGATAAGGTTGGATATCAAGCTCAAGTTATTCCCGCTATCTTAGCCGGACTTACTCTTGGATATATTGAAACAAAACTTAATAAGATAGTTCATGAGTCTATAAGAATAGTTATTGTTCCTCTTATCTCACTAGTTGTGACTGTATTTTTAGCCCATGCTATAATCGGTCCAGTTGGTAGAATACTTGGAGATTTTGTAGGACATATATTCCAAATCCTACTTACTGGTAAGTTTGCTGTAATAGGTTCTATAATATTTGGTTTCCTATATGCACCATTAGTTATAACAGGAATACACCATACTACTAATGCTGTTGAATTTACTCTGATTCAACAACTTGGCGGAACTATGATTTTCCCTTTACTTGCTCTAAGTAACATAGCACAAGCTACAGCTTCTCTAGCTATGAGCTTTGCATCAAAAGAGGTAAAAAAAGATGTAGCTATCCCAGCTTCTATCTCAGCTTACTTAGGAGTTACAGAACCAGCTCTTTATGGAGTAAATATCAAATATAAATACCCTATGATATGTGCTATGATAGGTTCAGCTTGTGGATCTGGAATATGTGGTTTCTTTGGTGTAATGGCTAATAGTATCGGAGTAGGAGGATTACCTGGAATTTTAACTGTTAAACCTCAATATTGGTTAGTTTACCTTATAGCTATGATAGTTACTATGTCAGTGACATTTATATCTACTTTTGTATATACAAAAAAGAAAGCTAATATATAGTTATAACCCACCCTTTAATAATAAAAATAAAAGGAAAACTTAAGAACTTATTGTTCCAAAGTTTTCCTTTATTTTTATATTATTTCGCTATGATACTATTAATATCAATTCTATTCTCTTGCATACCATTTTTTATTAAAAATTCCTGTGTCTCTTCTAGATCTTTAATATCTGCCTCTTTTATTTTTGGATTAAAATCATATAATGGATATAGTTTTAATACCTCTTCTTTTGTTAACCCAACATCTTCTGATACTATTTTTAACATATCCTCAAAATTTTTATCTATATACTTAACAGCTTCCTCATTCACTTTTACAAATCTCTTAACTATATCTGGATTCTTTTCTAAAAATTTTCCACTTACAGCTGTAACCACTAATCCCTGTGTTAATCCTTCTCCATTAGTTACAACCTTAGCTCCATTATTTATAGCTTTTAAAGCTACAGGTCCAGCTAATAAAGCTGCATCAATATTTCCACTTTCCATAGCTGCAAAGGCTTCTGGTAACCCCATATTTATAAATTGTACATCATCTTCTTTTAGATTTCCCTTTCCTAAATATCCAACCAACACTTGATGAAGTATAGTTCCCTTTGGTCCACCTATTTTCTTACCTTTTAATGATTCAGGAGTTGTTATATTATCTTTTTTAGAAAGTATCATAAAACCTTTTGGTGATCTACTATATACATTTGTTATCTTTAAATCTACTCCATTTGAAGCTGCTATAATAGCTGATGTTCCCCCTAAAGCATGTAAAAAATCTAACTCCCCAGCAGCTAATGCATTTGTTTGCTCTGGTCCTGTTGTTAACTCATGAAACTTTACCTTTATTCCATCTTTTTCAAACTCTTTATCAAACATTTTTAAGTTCTTCTCTAAAATAGATGGAACGTTTAATGGAGCTTTTACATAAGTTAAATTTATCTCTTCAATCTTTTTCTTTTCTCCACACGAAATCAATAAAAATACCATACCTATCAAAATTACTAATTTTTTAAACATACTCTTTTCTCCTTTAACTCTCTATTAATTTTATTATTTTACTTTTCAATCTCACTAATTCTATATCATCTATCTCTCTAGGAAAATCCTTATCTATTTTGAAATCTAGTATCTTCCCATCTTTTATAAGTAAAATCCTATGAGCTAATGTCAATGCTTCATCTAAATTATGAGTTACAAAAATTACTCCTATTCCTGTAGCTTTATGTATTTTTAACAGCTCTTTATGTAATTGTCTTCTAGTAAAATAATCTAAAGCTGAAAAAGGTTCATCCATAAATAGTGTATCTGGTTCATAACTTAAAGCTCTTGCAATTGCTACTCTCTGAGCCATTCCACCAGATAATTCTTCTGGATAACTATATCTATACTCATTTAAACCTATCATATCCAAATAAATATCTATATCTTTAACTCTCCCATGAATAGAGATATTTTCTTCAACGTTAAACCAAGGTAACAATCTACTCTCTTGAAAGACAAATCCATATCTTCCAGATATTTCAACACCACTAATATTACAAAATTTTACCTCTCCAGTGATATCTCTATCTAACTTTGAAAGTATTCTCATTAAAGTTGTTTTTCCACAACCACTCTTTCCTAGAATAATTGTTATCTCATCATTTCTTATCTCTAAATCTATATTTTCAAAAACTTTTCTTTCACCATAACTCTTAGTTAAACTCTTTAAGCTATAGATTTCTTTCATATTTAGATCTAACTCCTCTCCTGAAATACCTATTCATTAAAAAACTAAATAGATAGTCTGTAGTTGCACCTAAAACTCCAATCGAAAGTATACCTACTACAACCATATCTGATCTTGATATCTGTTGAGAATCCAATATTAGATAACCTATACCAGAAGAAGAAGCAATCAACTCTGCAGCGATTATAGCTCTCCAACTATATCCCAGTCCTAATTTTAATCCTAAGAGTATATCTGATAAAGCACTTGGAAATATTATTTTCTTAAATATATCTCTCTCATTTAAACCAAAAACTTTACCAACCTCTATCAACTTCTTATCACAACTACTGATTCCTTTTAAGGAGTTTAAAAATATTGGAAAAAAACTAGCTAAAACTATTATCACCACTTTAGATAACTCTCCTATTCCAAACCATAAAATTATCATCGGAACTAAAGCTAATGGTGGTATATGTCTTAAAAACTCTAAAATACCTTTAAAATACTCATATATTCCAGTTTTTAATCCAAAGATAACACCCAAAGGTATAGCTAGAAATGCTGAAATTCCAAAACCTATTGCCACTCTTTGTAAGCTTATAACTATATTTTTTAAAAGTTTTCCATTTTTTAGTAAAACAAAAAAACTCTTAATTACTCTTTCAGGAGAAGGTATTATAAAACTATTCCACAATTTTAAATATGAACCTACGTACCATATAAGTAATAGCCATACCACTATATAAAAACTTTTTCTCCTAAACACACATCCTCACTTATTCCTCTCTACTGAATGAAATAACCTCTCTTCGTATTAATTTCATCACAAAATTAATAATTAAGAGAGGTTTATATCTTTAATTTAATTATAGGAAATTTTCATTAAAATATACCATTAGAGCTTCATACTCTTTCTTCGTATCAGCAACAGTATATATATCTACCCTAAATCCTCCCATAGATGTTTTCATTTCAAGAGCTAATGTACTCTCAAAATCATCACTATCTAAGATAAAGAATTTAGATACCTTTAACTTTCTATTTGGATTATGGAATACAACTTTTAATTTATTTACGTATGGTGAAGCCTTTAATAAGCTTAACATATCATCTAACTCTTGTGGTCTTTCTTTAATTGTTGAAGATGGAATCTCCTTTTCATTTACTGGAACATTAGTTATTCTTCTTGGTAGATATTTACAGTTTTTAACTGTTTTTAGATAGAAATCTCCCATTGCTGATAACTCAACATAAGTTTTATCTCCATCTTTTATCTCTTCAAGGAAATAAGATAACTCTAATTTTTCATTTAAGTATTTTTCAATTTTCTCTTTTTCTAATCTTTCATTATTTGAGATAGTATTGAAGAAATCTTTGTTTTCTAAATAGTAATTATAATCTATTTTTATAGGAAGAGGTGGAATCTCAGTAACATCTTCAAACTCTCTAAACATAAAATATGATTTTATTCCTAAAATTTGTGCCATAAGACTTACCATAAATATCTCGGCTGTATACCCTCCAACAGTACATACAGCTATATTATATTTATTGCCTACTTGCTCTACTATATCTCCAACTTCTTCAACAAGATTTCTTAACCCCTTCGTTCTAAATTCATCAGGATTTCTCTTATTCATTTTTTCAACTGCTTTTCTAGTAACTCTTCTTACTATCCCTTTACTTAGGAAAAACTCTTCTAGTACTTCTCCTGCTAATCTTCCATTTACAGTGTCATGAGTTATCATAAATAGGTGTCTTCCTGAGAAGATATCCTTTTCTCTTAGATTTTCTACAGCTATAATTTCAGACCCAAATCTTTTATCTCTTAGGTCTACCATACTCTCTTTTTCATAATAGCTTAAAATATCATCCTTAGTGATATTTGTTTTCTCTGGGTTATGTTCAATATAATTCTCTATTAAACTTGTTCCAACTGTAATTATTAAATTATCCAATTTGTTTTCCCCCTATCTTTGATAAAAATTCTCTCTCTATATAACTATTATTACCTTTAAACTGGGGTTTTGTCAATCTTTATTTTTCTCAATATAAAAAAGAAGTGACATTTTTTATCACCTCTTTATTTTTTACTATGGAATTTGAATTTGAGAGATATGGCTGTATGTTGAAAGCTCTGACATAACATCTAAAATATCTGTTTGTTTTCCCATAATTAAAGTATACTCTATCATATTTCCATCTGTATTTTTTTCTACATTCTTTATTTTAATATTATTTTCATTAAAAAAATTATAATTTTTCATTAATGCTTCAGAAAAATCTATATCTTGATTAAATCGAACTAATAATTTTGCTATATGTTTATTCTCTATCCAATAACGTTCTAATTTCTTCAAAGTTACAAGAACAATTATTACAGCTATTCCAGATGGAACAGCTAGATAATAAAATCCCCATCCTATGCTAAGCCCTAAACACCCAGTAGCCCATATTGAAGCTGCTGTAGTAAGACCACCTATAACTCCTTTATCTCTCATTATTGTTCCAGCACCTAAAAATCCTATCCCACTTACTACCTGAGCTCCTATTCGTCCTAAATCTGTTTTCATAACTTGAGCAGCTTCTGGAAAAGTTATTGCATAATTATGAAGATTTATTCTCAATTGATCTTGAATCATAGAAACTATTGTAGCTCCAAGACAAACCAGTATATGAGTTCTAAAACCAGCAGGTCTATTATGTTGCCCTCTTTCATATCCTATCATCCCACCTATAACAATTGCCATAAAAATTCTAAGAATAATCTCATATATTGTAAGTGAATTTGTAAAACTACTCATATATTACTCCTATCTAAAAAACTATCTCCTATTTCCCGGATAAAATTTTGGGTTTGAAAAATAATCTTTAGTTTGCTTTCTTACCTCTGGAAATAAAATAATCAATGCTATTAAGTTTGGAATAATAACCAATCCCATAGCCAAATCTTGAATTGTCCACACTAAATCTATTTTTGTAATTGCACCTATGATACATAAGAATGGAAATACATATTTTACCTTATCAGTTATCTTAGGCCCAAAAGCATATGTAAAACTTTTGGCAGCATTGAACCATTGCCCCATCAATGTTGTAAAACAAAAAATTAAAAGAGCAAAAGTTGCTATATGCTTCAAGGGAAGCCATACTGTTCCAAAGGACTCAATTGCCATAACTGTTGCACTGTGTCCATTTTGATAAGTTCCAGTTACTCCTACTACTAAAGCTGTTATAGTACATATAATAATAGTATCTACAAATACCTCTGTAACTCCGGCTATTCCCTCTTCACATGGATGTTCAACTATAGATGATCCATGGGCAAATGGGGCTGTTCCCTCTCCAGCTTCATTTGAATACATTCCACGAGTGATTCCAAATTGAAGAGCTCTCGTCATAACATATCCTCCTGTTCCTCCAGCTACAGCTTTAAGAGAGAATGCTTCTGTAAAAATTTGAGCAAATATAGTTGGTACTTGGTGAATATTCAGAAGTATTACTAAAATTCCAACTACAATATAGAAAATTGACATTGTTGGAACTAATGAAGTTGCTATATTGGCTACTCTTTTCAATCCTCCAAGAGTAATCGCCATCAAAAAACAGATCAAAGCTACCCCTGTAATCCAAGTTGGAATACTATAATTTGAGTATAAAATCCCAGATATTGTATTAGATTGAACTAAATTAGCTCCCATCATTTTTGTACACATAAGTACAGCTATAACGACACCTAGCCATGGTGCTTTTAATCCATCTCTTATATAATACATAGGTCCACTTAGTAGATTTCCTTGTGAATCCTTTCCACGATATAACTGTGATAAAACAATCTCTCCATACTTTAAAGCCATTCCAAAACAGGCAGCAAACCACATCCAAAATACTGCTCCCATTCCTCCAGCTGCTATTGCTGTGGCTACTCCTACAACATTTCCTCCACCGACATTTCCAGCTAAAGTAACCATCATAGCTTTAAATGATGATATAGAACCCTCTCCCTTATCCTCATTTCTCGCTTTAAAAGAATCAATTAGAGTTTTCTTTATAATAAATTTAAAATATCTAATTTGAATAAAACCATTAGTTATCGTATATAAAACTCCCAGTCCAAGTAATACAAAAACTAGCCATTTTCCCCATAGCCACGCATTTATAATGACAAGTATCTTCTCTAAATTATCTATCATTCTTTTCTCCTATCTCTGCCTATTCTTTATCTCTTGAGCTAACTCTGGATAGTTAGTAATTATCACATCAATATTATTTGAATAAAGATATCTCATATCCTCTTCTAAATTTACTGTCCAAGTATTAATCTCTAGATTATACTTCTTTAATTCTTTAATAACATCTGGTACAAGATTATTAAATCTTGGATGATAACATTGTACTCCATGAGAGTGAGTATATTTTCCTGCATCTATTATCCAATCTTCTGATAAAAATCCATACTTCAATTGTGGAGCTATATCTTTCATTCTCATTACAGAGAAATGGTTAAAACTAGATATTATCACTTTCTTCTCTAAGTTATACTCCTTTATTAACTCCCATACCTTTTCCTCTATTCCTAAATACTCATTTATTCCTGTTTTTAACTCTACATTTGTAACTATATCATAATCTTTTACCAGTTGAAAATACTCTCTCAATGTAGGGATTTTATTAAATCCTAAATCTTTAAATTTGAACGAAGCATCAAATTTTTCTAACTCCTCATAGGTATAATCTACAACAAATCCCTTTCCTGTTGTCGTTCTATCTATAGTCTCATCATGAATGATTACTACCTCTCCATCCTTTGTCAGTTGAACATCTAGTTCAATCCCATCTACTCCACACTCTAGGGCTTTTTTAAAAGCTATCATTGTATTTTCTGGATATTTTCCACTGTATCCTCTATGGGCAAAAATTTTACACATAATATATCTTCCTCCTATTTTCTAGTCCTTATAAAAAAAAGCTAGAATATACTAAAGACATCATTCCAAATTACTTGGAATTTCAGCCTCGCCATATCTCCTAGCCTAATTTTTTCAAATATACTATACTATTTTTTATGTTAACTTGTCAATTATTTTTTCTATTTTAACACTATTTTCACATTATTTTTACATTTTTTCTATTCATCATCTAAATTTTGACTATTTGTTTCTTGACCTAAAATTACTTCTATTGCAGCTTTTTTAATTAAATCAATTTTTTCATTTAATGGAATATCTTCTTCTCTTAAATCATAAGCTTCTAAAATCATAGGAATATTTACTCCACTTATAATATACGAATTTTTATATTTTTTTGAAAGCATAAAAGCTACATTAAATGGAGTTCCTCCAAAAACATCAACTAAGAAAATGATTCCATCTTCTATATTTAAATTTTTTATACTTTTTTCACATTTCTCTAGTAAGCTTACATTATCCATATCTCCATAAAAATTAATTGCTTCTATATTGGATTGAATTCCACAAAGCATTTCTGTTGTCTTTAATAATGCTGTTGCTGTTTCATTATGTGTAATTATAACTAATCCTATATTTTTTTTCATATTTTACTCCCTCTATAATATATCTTTTAAAAGTTTAACAGAATCATTTGGTACCATTTGAACTGTTATTTCTACTCCTCTATTTAATAGATTTTTAAAACATTCTTCTTCTTCAGGTGTTATACTTATAGTAGGAGCAATTTTCCTTGTATTTTCTCTTGTCGATAAATTTCCTACATTTATTGTTGGAACATTCACATTATTCTTAACTAAATATTCCAAATAAATTGGGCTTTTTACAACTAATAAAACTCTTTGATTAGAGTATTTTTTATCTAAAATATTCTTTAAAGCTTTTTCTTTAGTTAAAATAGAAGTACTTACCCCTGCTGGAGCAACCATTCTTAATAAATCTTTTTGCATCTCATCATTTGCTATTTCATCATCTATAACCATTATTCTTGTTGCTTGTAAATAAGGTGTCCATATTCCTGCCACTTGTCCATGAATTAATCTTGAATCTATTCTTATATTAACAAAACCTTCCATATTATTTCTCCTTTTTGTATTATTTTTAGTTTTTATATTATTCCTAAGATATTAGCTACAATACTTAATATTATCATTATAAGTAAAACTCTTGTAGAGTTCATTCCTTTTCTTCCCAATAACCAATAAGAAAATAGAACTACTAATACAGGTAATAATTGTGGTAACATTTTATCTAGCATCTGTTCTTGAATATTAACTTCCAAATCTCCTATTTTAGGAACCAACGCTAATTTAACATTAATAACTGTAGGAATTAATGCTCCTACTACCATCATTCCTAAAACAGTACTTGCATCAGTAAATTTTTTTAATGTTCCACTTATTTGAGATACAACTTTCTGTCCTTGATTAAATGCTAAATGAGTAAACCATCTTGAAAAATAAATTTTAACAAAACTTCCTAATAACCAAAAAATTACTCCTATTGGATTTCCTTCTAATGCCATATATGTTGCTATTGACCCTAATACAGTATTAATAGTTACAGTAAAAAAAGTATCTCCTACCCCTGCTAAAGGACCCATAAGCCCTGTTTTTATTGCAGGAATCATCTCTTTTGATTTATATCCATTATTTGATTCTAACGCTAAATCTACTCCTAAAACAAATCCTCCAGTTACCACATTTGTATTAAAAAATTGCATGTGTAACTTTATCATTTCTTTCAATTCATTTTTATCAGTATATTTTTCTTTTAAAAATGGTAACATTGTACTACAATATCCCAAACCTTGCATAGTTTCATAATTCCAACAACTTTGAGCACGAGTTATCCATCTAAAAAATATTCTATCTACATCTTTCTTTGTTAACTTGTTATTCATCTTCATCATCTCCAATAGTAACATTTCCAGTTGGAACAGTTACAGTTTCTTTAACACTATTTTGATAGCTAATAAAAGACATCGCTATTCCTAAAAGTGCTATTCCTAACATAGGTAACTTTAAATAAGCAGCTAAAACAAATCCAATAATTAAAAATGGAATAAATTTTTTAACTGGAAGATATTTTAAAAGAATAGATATTCCAACAGCTGGTAATAATCCTCCTGCAACTTTTAATCCATTTAATAACCATTCAGGAGAATATGAAAGAATCATAGTAACAAAATCTACTCCAAAATAAAGTGCTAGAAATACAGGTAGTCCTCTTGAAATTCCCCAGCTTACCATTCCAAGATGAGTATACATATTAATTTTATCATATTCCTCTCTTTCCCAAGCTTTTTCAGCTTTTTTCATTAAAAATACATTAGAAAATCTTGCTAATATATCGAGTTGAGTCATCAATAATCCAATTGGAACTCCTAACCCTATAGCGAATTGCATATCTTGTCCTGTTATTATAGCTAATGGGGTAGCTATTAAAGCAGCTGTTGCATAATCAGGAATACTCGCTCCTCCAAAACTTCCAACTCCTAATATTAGTAACTGTAAAGTTGCACCAACTGCTAATCCTGTTGTCATATCTCCCATAACAATCCCTGCAAAACATCCTGCCATTAAAGGCTTTCCAAGCTCTAACTTCAAATTTAAATTGTCATAAATTGTTAAAACTGAATATAGAGTAAGTAAAACTATTTGCCATAAACTAATTTCCATTTTAATTCCCCCTATCTTTTTATTTTTTAATTATATCTAACTCATTTAAATTTTTAAATATACTATTTGTAGAAATTATAAAATCACTTCTTTTTCCAAATTTTGGATATTTTCCTTCAAAATTAGAAATATGTAATCCTAATTCTTGAGCCATTAATAATAACGGAGCAAAATCCCATGGCCCTAAATTTGGACAAATAAAAGCTCCAAACTCTCCCTTTATAACTCTAAGTCCATCTAAACCTGCACAACCTATAAATCTCATATCAAAAGCATTTTCTTTCACTTGTTCTAATAATTTTGTTCCCCACATTTTTCTAACATCTATTGATACTAATGAAGATTTTAAATCTATGTCTTTAGGAATCTCAACTTTTTTATCCTTATGAAAAACTCCTTTTTTATAAATCGAGTATGTTAATTCATTTTTTTCAACATTAAATATATATCCTAATTTAGGAATTTTATTTTCAAAGAAAGCAATTAAAATACAATAATCTTCTTTTTGTTTGACAAAATTTGCTGTTGCATCTATAGGATCTATTACCCATACATTTTCTTCTTTTATTTCATAATTAAAATCATATGTTTCCTCTCCTAAAATATAATGATATGGGTACTTATTCTTTATTTTATTTGTTATAATCTCTTCCACTTTTTTATCTACAATTGTTACAATATCTCTTCTATTACTTTTAGTTTCTATATCATTTTCAACAATTTCTAAATTAAATATATATTTTTGTATTTCTTTTAATGTTTCTATTATTAAATTATGATATTCCAATAACTTTTCCATTTTCTCCTCACTTTTATAAATAATTTAAGGTATGATAATTATTTTCTGCTATTTTTTCTAAATTTTTCCACATTTCTATAGCTAATCCTATCCCTTTCTCCTTATCTTCTGTTGGCCATCTAAAAAATTCAAATGTTGCTGTTCCTTTATATTCTATTTCTTTTAAAGCTTTTATTATTTCTATCCAATTTATAGTTCCAAATCCTATTGGTAAGTGAGCATCTCTATCTTTAGCATTATCACTTAAATGTAATTCAAATAATTTTTCTTTCATTAGTCTTATTGTATTAACTATATCAACTTCATCATAATGAGCATGTCCTATATCTAAACAATAGCCAACATTTTCTAAATTTACCTCTTCTATTAAAGATATTAAATCTGGGATTTTACTATACACTCTTCCTTTAAAAATATTTTCTACAGCAATTTTAATATTATATTTGGCTCCAACTTTTCCAAAGTGTCTTAAATTATCAGCTACTAATTCTTTTACTTTCTCTTCTCCCAATACTTCTACTGCTTTTTGATAATTAGGTAAATTTTTGGCAAATCCACCTTCTCCAAAAACTCCAGGATGTACAACTATTGCATTTGGCCTTAATTTTTTTATTAATTCTACATATTTTTCCATTTGTTCTCTATTTCTTATATTTTGCTCCTCATCTAAATCAAATATAGAACCATTATAGTGTAAAGATGATATCCTTATATTTGGGTACTTATTTAAAATTTTTTCCATTTCTTTTACCATTTCTTTTTTATCAGAGAAATCTGTATAAATACTTGAGTGTATCCATGTGTTAAAATAACCTATTTTAAATACTTCCATTATCTTTAGACTTTCTTCCATTTTTTCTTTTGAAAATACTTGATCATTATCTGCTATAGACTTATTTAATTTCGCTTCTTCATTCTTATAATCTTGAAAAGTAAAATGAAGAGATATTGGTATTTGTTTTGACATTTTTATCCTCCTTAAATTAAACTTTTTCTTTATTTGTAAAATTAAACATATCCCGTACTAACCCTAATCTATTATTTAAATCTTTTTTTATTACTCCTAAAAACAAAATATCTACAATCGAAAAAAATACAATTCTCGAACTCATAGCGGAAGTTCTTAAATCTGTTTCATTTGATATTATTTCTATTACTATATCAGCAATTTTACTTTGAGGACTTTCTGTATTTTTAGTAATAACTATTGTTTGAGCCTTTTTTTCTTTTGCTGCTTTTAATACTTCAATTATTTTTTTGGTTTTTCCAGTATATGAAAAAGCAATAAATAAATCCTCTGCATTAGAAGAAAAAGCTGCAGCTTGAATCGAATCTATATCTTGATACCAAATAGCTGTAATTCCTACTTTCATCAATTTACTTGCTAAATCTAATGCAGGTAAACTTGATGATCCTGCCCCAACGATAAAAATTCTTTTCGAATTATTTATAATTTCAATACTTTTTTTTACTTTATTCAAATCCAAATGTTCAGAAGTTTTTGTTAAAGAAACTATTGACTCTTCTATAATGGCCTTCGAAACTTTTTCAACTGAATCTGTTAAAGAAATATTATCATGACTTAATGAAGCTACTTCTCTTTTTTGATCTAATTCATACTCCTTACTTAATAATAATTTAAACTCAGTAAATCCAACATCAGTTGTTTTTTTTAAAAATTTCATTATAGCAGACTGACTAACACCTAACTCCTTAGCTAATTCAAATGTACTATAACTTATAATGTTCTCTCTCAACTTTAAAATATATTCTGCTATTTTTTTTTCTGTTTTTGTATATGATAACTCTTTTTTAGAAATTTCAGAAAGAATACTTTCCATACACCATTCTCCTTTTGTATTTAATAAGTTTTTAATTTTACAAATAAATATTTTTTAATTACAATTTGATTATAATAAATATTAACCAAAAAGTCAATAGACTTTTTACAGCCATTTTATTCTTTTAACAAACAAAACATTTAATTATTTTCAAAACAAAAGAGAGAGGCATTTACATACCTCTCTCTTTTATTTTAATTTTATTCTTTTACATCATTCCAGGCATCATACCAGGATTCATCTCTTGCTGTTTAGGTTCTTTTTTACTAGCTACTAAAACCTCTGTAGTTAATATTAGAGCTGATACAGAAGCAGCATTTTGAATAGCTGATCTTGTTACTTTTACTGGATCTAATATACCCTCTTCTATCATATTTACATACTTTTCAGAAGCAGCATTGAATCCATATCCCTCTGGCATATCTTTTACCTTTTCAAGTACAACAGCACCATCTACTCCAGCATTTTCAGCTATCTGTCTAAGTGGTGCTGTAAGAGCTTTCTTAACTATCTCTACTCCTATTCCCTCTTCTCCCTCTAGTTTGAAATTGTCCATATCCTTAGCAATCTCTACAAGTATAGTTCCTCCTCCAGAAACTATTCCCTCTTCAACTCCTGCTCTAGTAGCATTTAGTGCATCTTCTATTCTAAGCTTTTTATCCTTCATCTCTGTTTCTGTAGCTGCTCCAACTTTGATTACTGCTACTCCACCAGAAAGTTTTGCAAGTCTCTCTTGTAATTTTTCCTTATCATATTCAGATGTGCTCTCTGCCATTTGATTTTTTATAGCTGCTACTCTTGCTTTGATTATCTCGCTATCTCCCATTCCATCAACTATTATAGTAGCATCTCTTGTTACTTTTACCTTTTTAGCTGTTCCTAATTGTGGAATAGTTGTTTCTTCAAGTTTTAATCCCTTTTCTTCAGAGATTACCTCTCCACCTGTTAAAATAGCTATATCCTCTAACATAGCCTTTCTTCTATCTCCAAAAGCTGGAGCTTTTACAGCTACTACATTTAAAGTTCCTCTTAATTTATTTATAACTAAAGTAGTTAAAGCTTCTCCTTCAAGCTCATCTGCAACAATTAGCATCGGTCTTGAAGTTTGAACTGTCTGCTCTAGTATAGGTAATATATCCTTCATGTTAGATATTTTCTTATCAGTTATTAAAATAAATGGATTATCTAATTCAGCAACCATTCTTTCAGAGTCAGTTACCATATATGGTGATACATACCCTTTATCAAATTGCATTCCCTCTACCACTTCTAAAGTTGTTTCTAAAGATTTTGCTTCTTCAACAGTTATTACTCCTGTTTCTCCAACTTTTTCCATAGCTTGAGCTATTAATTTTCCAATCTCTTCATCTCCAGCAGAGATTGATGCAACTTGTGCTATCTCTTCATTTGATTCTATCTTCTTAGCTCTTGCTTTAAGATGATTTATTACCTCTTTAGTTGCTTTTTCTATACCTTTTTTGATAAACATTGGATTAGCCCCAGCACTTACCATTTTTAATCCCTCTTTTACAATAGCTTGAGCAAGTATTGTAGCAGTAGTAGTTCCATCTCCAGCAACGTCATTAGCCTTTGTAGCTACCTCTTTTATAAGTTGAGCTCCCATATTTTCAAATGGATCTTCTAACTCTATCTCTTTTGCTATAGATACTCCATCATTTGTAATTAGTGGTGATCCATAACTTTTTTCTAATACAACATTTCTTCCTCTTGGTCCTAATGTTACTTTTACAGCATCTGCTAATGTATTTACCCCTATTTCAAGTTTTTTTCTAGCTTCCTCATCAAATTTTAAAATTTTTGCCATTTCAACTACCTCCAAAAATTACTCAATAACAGCTAATACATCTTCTATATTTAAAACTATATATTTTTCCTCTCCATCTTTTATCTCAGTTCCAGAGAATTTTGAGTAAACTACTCTCTCTCCAACCTTTATATCCTCTAATTTTTCACCTTTTCCAACTGCAATTACTTCAGCTATATTAGGTCTCTCTTTCTCTCCTGCTCCTGGAAGAATAATTCCACTTGCTGTTTTTTCCTCTACTTTAACTGGTTTTACTAAAACTCTCTCTCCAATAGGTCTTATTTTCATGTCCTATCCCTCCATTTTTATTAGCACTCTTTTATTACGAGTGCTATTATAATACATTAATATATTAAATCATTTATCCCCAACTGTCAATAGTTTTTTAATATTTTTATTGTCTTTTTTCATTATCATTGATAGAATATATAGAGTATTGGGGAGGTGCTTCTATGCAAGAAAATATTAATACAAAAATAGATTTAAAAGAGTTTTATAAAACATTTTTAGCAATTGGAATTCCACTTATGATTCAACAACTGGTTTCCTCATCTCTTAACTTTATTGATAATCTTATGATTGGAAGATTAGGAACTGATTATATTGCTGCTGTAGGTTTTGCTAATAGTGTCTATAGGATTTTAGACCTTATAATATTTGGAATATGTAGTGGAATGGGCGTTTTTATAGCTCAATATTATGGAAAAAGAAATTTTGAACTCATCAGAAAAATACTGGGGTTAATGGTTAGATGTGCATTTGGAGTAGCTATCATATTTGCTATTGTAGCTTATTTTAAAGCTGATTTTATAATAGGAATTTTCTCTAAAGATCCAGAGGTTTTGAGAATAGGAACATCTTACCTATGTACAGTTGTTCTATGTTATCTTTTTTACTCTATATCCTCTAGTATGGGATTTTCTCTACGTGCTATGGGACTTACTAAGTTTCCTATGATTTCAGCCTCTATTGGAGTGGTTACAAATACATTTTTTAACTACTGTTTAATCTATGGAAATTTTGGTTTTCCTAGATTAGAGGAAAAAGGAGCGGCTATAGCTACTGTCATAGCTAGATTTGTTGAGATGTGTATTATTTTAACTATTATCTATAAAAAAGATTTTAATCTTAAAGGGAAATTAGATTCATATTTTCACATTCCAAAAAATCTTATAAAAGAGATAGTAAAAATCTCATCACCTGTAGTTTTTACTGAGATGCTTTGGATATTTGGAATTATCTCTCTTTCTGTTGCATATGCAAAACTTGGAACTGTTCAATCTGCCTGTGTACAGATAGCAGATATCGTTGCAGCTATCTCTGCTATTTTATTTATGGGGATATCCAATGCTGCCTCTGTAATAATAGGTCATACAATTGGAGAGGGGAATAAGGAAAAAGTTATAGTCTACTCTAAACAAATTATTTTAGTAGCCTTTGGTATGGCTGGTTTCAGTTTTATTGTGGTTCAACTATTTACTAACAATATCATATCACTTTATAAACTTTCTCCAGATATTGCTCTTCTAGCCGAAAAAACGTTAAGGGTATATGGAGTATTTGTCTTCTTTAAAATGGTAAACTGGGCTATTTTAATTGGACTATTTAGAGCTGGAGGAGATACTAAGGTTGCCTTTTATCTAGATATACTTCCACTTTGGTTCTATGGTGTGCCTCTAGCTTTCATAGGAGCATACTTTAAAGTTCCTATTTATATTTTAATTGGACTTGCTGAATCTTGTGAAGTTATTAAACTCATCTTTGCTTTCTGGAGATACAAGACTTTACGTTGGATAAAAGATGTAACAGTATAATTTTTATATTAAAAACTCCCTCTCTTAGAATTTAAGAGAGGGAGTTTTTTTATATTTAGTATATAGTAAAAAATTTTTAAATACTATCTTTTCTTATATCCACACTTTGGACAAACTCCATTTTCATCTAATGAAATTCCACAAAGAGGACAACGGTCTATATTATTCTTAGTAGTAAACTCTGCAGAAGCTGCATTTACACCACTAGTAAAAGTTATTTTAGCAATATTTAATTTATCTTTTAATAAGTCATAAACAATTTTAATCATTCCTTCAACTGTTAAAGTTTCTTTAGTAACAACTAAACGAGCGTCAGGATATGCAGTTGCTAAGTCAGTCTTAAAAGCAGGACCTTTCATAACGTTTTGAGGAGCCCCATCTTTTATCCCAGTTTCCTCATAAACTTTTAAAATAGCAGGTAAAAGAGGATCATCTTCTCTCAAAATAAGAGAGTGGTCAAAATTTTTCAATACTTCCCAAGCTGTTTTTTGAATTTCATTACAAGGGAATACCATATTTACACCTTCATTTATAGAATCTTCTACTTCTATTGTTAAAACTCCAGTATGTCCATGTAAATATTGAGCTTCTCCTCTAAACTTATAAAATCTGTGTGCATATTGTAAATCAAAACTTGTAATACTTCTCATAATTTTACCTCCTTAAATTAACTATCTTTATTCTTATAAGAATATATTACCACATTTTTAATCATTTGTCAATTGTAATTATTTTTATTTTGTAATAATTACAATAATATGGTATTAAGTCTTG
>UMEL01050383.1_pt1 | contig 27064 bp, 25 predicted proteins | sample 1964741 | NCBI WGS metagenome assembly UMEL01 (sample SAMEA4836019, study PRJEB28245) | human gut metagenome | biome: gut microbiome; material: fecal sample | place: Denmark | collected 2008
AGCCGCCTAAAAATGTCAAGGTACTCGCTATTTTGCGTTTACGCTTAAAATAAAATAATATTAAATAAAGTATCAAATCAATCATAAATCATATGTGAATTGTTAAGGTATTCCAGTTACTAAAAAGTAACTGGATATTTTTCTATCAATGGCTGAAAATTAAACGCTTACTATCTAAACTCTTAATAATAATTTTAGGCGGCTACAAAAGCAGCCGCCACTATTGTTCCCCTACTTAATCTATCTACATAATCCAGCACCGGAATACCGCAATACCTACCAGCACAAAATTACCGATTACTATCTTTTCTATGTTCTTCGTACATCATCATTGGCTGCTCTTTACCAACACCTTCTGTACTTTCTTTACTAAAAAGAATTTTCACAGTAGCCAGCATAATCGCCAAATCTTCTACTATACTTGGTTTTGCAATATACGTTAAATCCATCAAAAGCTTATCATAAAAAGTTGTATTATACTTACCATAAACCTGAGCATAGCCTGTTAATCCTGCTTTCACCTGAGTTCTTAACTGAAACTCCGGCATCGTTTTCTGAATTTCTGCTGCAATCTCCGGACGTTCTGGTCTTGGTCCTACGATGCTCATATCACCCTTTAAAATATTAATCAGCTGTGGAAGTTCATCAAGACGACATGCTCTGATAAATCTTCCCACTTTCGTAATACGAGGATCATCTTCTCCCGCTGACAATACTGGACCACTTAATTTCTCTGCATCCACTCTCATACTACGAAATTTAATAATTTCAAACACTCTGTTTCCCTGTGTCAAACGCTTTTGTTTATAAAATGCAGGACCACCATCTGATTTTACAAGAAGTGTAACTATAAGCATAATTGGTGATAATAGAATTAATGCTGTACCGGAAATTATAATATCTATCAATCTTTTTATATCTCTTGTCTCAATAGACATCTCCTGATACTGGGATTTTAAAATCGGCAGATGCAACATATGTATTTTTTCCGCTCCACTCATCATTACGTCACCAACACGTGGAATCTGAAAGACTTTAATCTTATTATAAATGCAATGCTTTAAAACAATATTTCTATCATGACTATGAACACCACAAATAAAAACCGCTTCTGCGTCCTGTAAATATTCAAAATGCTCCAAGATATCTTCAACCGGATATGTTCCTATGATTTTAAATCTTTTTTGAAGTCCATATTCTTGAATCAAATCTTCCATTCCATGGCGAACATCATATATCACTACAGATGGTAACGGATCATGTGTCCAGAAATAATATCGATGGACTACAAAGCTCCATATTAGAGCAACAATACACTGAGAAACAAAGCACAAAAATCCCGGTAAAATCTTTGGCATATGAATTGATAATATCCAAATCAATATATATGCAATTACATCTGTAAAACCGATTGCAAGAACCTGGCCGAAAAAAATATCACGAATCTGCAAAACCGAGACACGAAAAGCATCCAACTTAAAGCAAATCCCATAGTTAACAACTATCAACAAAAAAAACAATAATACCGATACTTGCTTTGAATTTGCAGTCAATGTTTTGGGTTCATAGTATTCATACCAGCAAACCGCAAATGGCAAAAATAGCAATATAATATTAACAAATTTTAAAATAGAAAATGGAATTTTCCACTTTTTGCTCATCCTTCATCCACCTCATTATTCTCTATAAAACGTAACTCAAAATCTTTATCTATATACTTTCTTTTCAAATCATCTAAACTAACGATAAAATTGTAGCGGCACTACTTCACCTGAATCTACTTTTGTTCCTTTTTGAAGATGATTTTCACCCTTCACAATACCACCAGGCGCAATATGGCATCCTTCTTCTAAAATACAATCATGATCCACAAGTGCACCCACATTCACAATGCAGGCTTTATTCAGCACTGTACCTGTATTCACAACCGCATATGGCATAATTACACAACCATCAGCAATTTGGGCTCTAGGGCTTACATAAGCCAATGGATGAATAATCTTTGCCAGCTTAATACCTGCTCCTTCTATTTTATCTTCCCACTCTACTCTGGCTGTGTTATTACCAAACGCCGGATACATCTCTGTATCCGGTGTATTGAATTTTTCAAAATCACTACATATTCCGATTACATGAGAGTCATTAGAGGCATCATCTAAAAAATAAACAGCATCATATTTTCCTGTTTGTTCTGCAAGATCTGCCACTACCTTACCATGACCTCCGGCACCTAGAATAATCAATCTCATTCTTTCACCTTCTCAAAAAATGTATCTGGATGATTTGGATTAAAAATCTCATTGCAAGTCATAACCGTAACAAGGTCTTCTGTATCGGAAAGATTAATAATGTTATGTGTCCATCCGGGAATCATGTAGATTGCTTCAATTTTATCTCCACTTACTTCGAATTCCACCATTTCTCCCGTGTTAATATTTCTTTCCTGAATCAATCCATGACCATGGACAACGATAAACTGTTCCCACTTACTGTTATGCCAGTGTTCTCCTTTCGTAATACCAGGTTTACTAATATTAATACTTACCTGTCCACAATCAGCCGTATGTACTAGCTCTGTAAATGAACCACGGTTATCGCAATTCATCTTCATAGCATATTTAAACTTCTCCGTTGGAAGATATGTTAAATAAAGGCTAAATAACTTCTTTGCAAAGGAACCATCCGGACATTTTGGCATCATTAAATCCATTGGCTGATTTTTGAACTGTTCTAACAAATCAACAATTTCACCTAGTGTAACCTTGTGTGTAACAGGAACACAACAATATCTTCCCTCTCCTTTCAACACTGTTTCTACACCATCAAATTCACAGTGCTGCTCTTTTCCTTCCAATAAGTCAAACATACCTTCTACAAGGTCATCAATATAAAGAACTTCTAATTCTGTGCTTCTATCGTTTACTGTAAACTCTTCATCATTAGCAACTGCCCAGCAGAATGTAGAAATTGCAGAATTATATTTCGGTCTGGAATGCCCCATAAGGTTTACAAATCGGTATACATATACAGGTGCACCTGTTTCTTCTCCATACTGGAAAAAGAGTTCTTCTCCTGCTTTTTTACTTCTTCCATACTCAGAATTCCCAAATCTTCCTGCCAATGTTGCCTGAACAGAAGAAGAAAGCATAATTCCGGCTTTATTATTGTGCTTCTTCAATGTATCAAGGAGCTGTGAAGCGAACCCAAAATTACCATTCATAAAGTCTTCTGGATTTTCCGGACGGTTTACTCCTGCAAGGTTGAATACAAAATCTGCTTTTGAGCAATATTCATCTAATTCTGCTTCTGTACTGTTAATGTCATACTCATAAATTTCATCTACAGTAATCCCTGGTCTTGTTTTATTCTTTCCATCTTTAATGTTTTTCAAATTATTGCAAAGGGCTGTTCCTACCATCCCCTTTGCTCCAGTAACTAAAATTTTCATCTCAGTTCCTCCACTTGTTTTTTACTGTTCTTTTCTCCAGACCATCTTATTAACTACATTTACATACCCCTGAATAATTCGAACTACTTTCATAGAAACTGTTTCATCCACATAATCAGGGCATGGTTTACCAAGAACACCATTTTGTTTCATTTCAATAGCCATATCTGTGGCATTTAAAAGTTCCTTTGTTGTAATACCTGCAAGGATAAAATCTCCTGCTTCTAATGCTTCCGGACGTTCTGTAGATGTACGAATACATACAGCTGCAATTGGATGTCCAATAGATAAATAGAAGCTACTTTCCTCTGGAAGTGTTCCACTATCACTTACAATTGCTAATGCGTTCATCTGTAAACAATTATAGTCATTGAAGCCAAGTGGTTCATTTACTCGTACTCTTGGATCAAGTTTGAATCCGCTCTTTTCTAATCTCTGTTTACTTCTTGGATGACAAGAGTAAAGAATTGGCATATCATACTTTTCTGCTAACGCATTAATTGCTGTAAAAAGACTGGTAAAGTTCTTTTCTGTATCAATGTTTTCTTCACGGTGAGCAGATAATAAAATATATTTATCTTTTTCCAATCCCATACGCTGTAATACATCAGATGCTTGAATCTTCTCAAGATTTCCACGAAGTACCTCTGCCATTGGAGAACCTGTCATATAAGTTCTCTCTTTTGGAAGTCCTGTATCTGCAAGATATTTACGTGCAAATTCTGAATAGCATAAGTTTACATCTGAAATTACGTCTACAATTCTTCTATTTGTTTCCTCTGGAAGACATTCATCTTTACATCTATTTCCAGCTTCCATATGGAATAACGGAATATGTAATCGCTTTGCAGAAATCGCTGAAAGACAGCTGTTTGTGTCACCTAATACAAGGTATCCATCTGGTTGTAATTCACTTAAAAGTTCATAACTTCTACCAAGAATGTTTCCACAAGTTACACCAAGATTTTCTCCTACAACAGGTACAAGAATATCCGGACCAAACTCACCTTCGTTATTCTTTAATTCAAAATCTTCCCAGAATACTGTGGAAAGATTCTTGTCCCAGTTCTGATTGTAATAAACAACACATGTATCAAAATATTCACGACATCTTTTAATAACAGCTGCTAATCGAATGATTTCCGGACGAGTACCACATCCAATCATTACCTTTGTACGTCCATTATTTTTCCATTTAAAATTATGATTCATATTCTTACTCCTCTGCCAGTCTTTCCTGGATATAAGCCAATTTTGAAATTGTTTCTTTCGTCTCTTCAAGAGTCAACATCTTAGTATTGTTACTATTAAATTCTGTTAAAGTATTTCTTTCTGCATCTCCATCTTTAAAATACTTATCATAATTCAGTCCACGATTATCTGCCGGTACACGATAGAAATTTCCCATATCTATAGCTTTTGCACATTCTTCATTTGTAAGAAGTGTTTCATACATCTTTTCACCATGACGAATTCCAATTACTTTAATATCTTCTTTCTTTCCTCCAAATAACTCACATACTGCTTCTGCTTGTGTCTGAATAGTACAAGCTGGAGCCTTCATGATAAGAAGATCTCCATTCTCACCATGTTCGAATGCAAACAATACAAGATCAACTGCTTCATCTAATGACATAATAAAACGTGTCATTGATGGTTCCGTAACAGTAATTGAATTCCCTGCTTTAATCTGATCAATCCAAAGTGGAATAACTGATCCACGCGAACACATAACATTACCGTAACGTGTACAACAAATCTTTGTTTTTCCACTATAGCGACTCTTCGCAATTGCTACAGACTCTTCTAAAGATTTCGTCTTACCCATGGCATTAATTGGATATGCTGCTTTATCTGTAGAAAGGCAAATTACTGCCTCTACTCCTGCTTCAATCGCTGCTGTCAAAACATTATCTGTACCAATAACATTTGTTTTCACTGCTTCCATAGGAAAGAATTCACATGACGGAACCTGCTTTAATGCAGCTGCGTGGAAAATATAATCAACGCCATGCATTGCACTTTTACATGACTGAAGATCTCTTACATCCCCAATGTAAAATTTAATTTTTTCTGCCACTTCTGGCATTTTTGCCTGAAACTCATGACGCATATCATCTTGTTTTTTTTCATCACGAGAAAAAATGCGAATCTCTCCAATATCCGTCTTTAAAAAGCGGTTCAAAACCGCATTTCCAAATGAACCTGTTCCTCCTGTGATTAATAGTGTTTTTCCTCTAAATGTTGACATTTTTTTCTCCTTTTCATATTTAAATTTTATTATGGTATTTCTTAATCATTTGAATTAATAAATTAAAAATATATTCCCTTTGACTCACCTTTATAATTATAATAATTCATTAATGCTTTATCCTTTTCTTGTCCTTTTAAATGTCCTAGATGTAAAGACTCTTTTTTTAGTTTTTCCAGATATTCATCTGCTGTTTTAATCACCCTAGCAGGAATACCAACTGCCACTGAATTATCCGGAATATTTTTGCTCACAACTGCCCCCGCACCAATAATAACATTACTTCCAATTGTAACTCCTGGCAAAATAATAACATTATTTCCAATATAAACATCATTTCCAACCACTATTGGCTTTGTAATTTCCAAATCTGGAATCTGATTTCTATATAACAGTGTCCCACCATCATGTGTAATAAATTTAACCCCATCAGTTATATAGACATTACTTCCAAGTGTAATAAGCCAGGGTTCTGTTCCCCATGCTACTTTTCCATATATATTTACTTCCTTGTGTGGAAAATTCACACCAACCTTTTTCATATATTCAATTGGTCTTAGTTTTTTGTACAACATTTTATAAATATTACGTAAATTCATAAGCTATTCTACCTCTTAAATTAAAATCATTAATTCGAATTTTTTATTTTAAATTTGTCTTTTAACTTATTTTGAACAATTTCTACTATATCTGTTTTTCTTAATTCTCTAACACATAATATAAATACGATGAATACTATTCCTAATGACACTGGAACTATATACAAACTATCGATTATTTCCAAAATCACTTGTAATATTATTAACAAAAAAACAATAATACTACTACCATCCATCAAGTTGAATTTTGCTATTTTTTGAGTTTTCATAATGCGAAAAAACCATACACTCATATAGCTTATCAATGTGGCTATTGCTGCTCCATACATATCAAATAAAGGAATTAACACAATATTTAAAGAAATATTAATTACAGCTGCAAGCACTGTGGAATAAAATAAATACTTAGTATTTTTGCTCGCAGTATAGAATGTTCCTACAACAGAAGATAGTGAATTAAAAATAAATGCAACAATTAAAATACATCCTACTTTCCATGCCTCATAAAATTCATTTTGATAAAGAATATAAGCTAAATACTTAGAAGAAAATATTAAAATCGTTGCTCCTACAGTAATTATACTTAATATTATTCTATAAACATTTTCAAATAATTCATATGATTGCTTTGAACCAAATTTTTCAAATATAGAAATTTGAAATGCTGAAATAAATAACGACATAAAAATAGTTAACATTGAAGGAATTTTATACGCCATTGAATAAATTCCAACTTCAACAGAAGAAAGAAAATAAAGAAGCAAATATTTATCAGATGAATCACTAATCCACCAACTTATAGAATTTGGAATCATAGGTATGCAATATTTAAAAATATCACAATATATACTTCTCTCAATATGTAATGGATTAATCCATTCATGCCATAATCTATTCTTCAAAATTATAATAACACTAATACTTAAATGCGAAATAATCGTAGCTGACATATAACCTACAATTCCCCATCTAAACACTGCTAAAAAAAGAATATTAAATAATAACGTTGTTGCAGTACTTATTACACCCATTATTGAGTATTGCTTCACCTTTCCACAACCTTTTAAATATTGCGTTAACACCGTATGTAGATTCATGACTATAAAAAATGTTAAAAACCAATAGTAATACTCTCTTATTGCTTCAAACTTCAAAAATATGGGGGCTAAAAATAATAAAAGCGTAGAAGAACCCATTAGCACCATTATTCCAATTGTAAACACTTCTGTATTTTTATATTTATTATCAAGGCAGAAACGAAGAACTCCCTCTGAAATAACCATGGTTAAAAATGGAGTAAGTAATGTTACTGTTGTAACAATAATGTCATAAGTACCATATTCATTTGTAGAAAGGAACGAAGTATATAAAGGTAAAAGTAAAAAGCTTAAAACCTTACTTGAAAATTGCCCTATAGTCATGGCTATTGTATTATTTAAAATTTTTTTATAATTACTCATTTGTAAACTCCGCTCCCAATATATTACAAATATAGTTCTTTGATTCATCTATCATATCTTGAAGTTTAGGCTCTATTTTTTTATAGTCCATCATTTGATCTGAATTTGAATACTTTAATCTATCTTGTATTCCTAAGCCTTCAAGTAAGTCTAGAATTCTACTCCTTCTATTTACTGGTAAAATAACATAAAAGTTTTTCTTATAAATCAATGAAAATGCAACTCCATGAAATGAATTTGTGACAACATATTGACTGTTAGCTAAAAGACTTAAAAATTCGATGACTCCAGCATCAAATATTCCTTTTCCTTTCTTTGCCTTGAAATCCATATACCCACATATTTTTTTTACTTTAATTCCTTTATCTTTTGCTATTTTCTTTGCTAACAAATCTAATTCTTTATCATTTTGTAACGCATACTCTAATACATATTGCTCTTCATTTGTTATTGTAATATTAAGAAGTTTATTATAATCATCTGATTCTAATAAAAATGATGGATCTATGGTATGTGTACAACTCACTCCTGATTTTTTGAGCCAATCATAGAAGGATTTTTCTCTTACTCCTACATACCGAACATTTTGTATTAATTTTAATAAATCTTTCTTCTCATCGATTGTCAATTCATCAATATCACCACAACTCGCTGCATAACTGGCTGCAAATAATGAATCAATATTTCTATCATTTCCAAAATATGCCTTTTGATAACCATTTGTAATTTTGGGATTCCAAATCTGGTCACTTCCCAAAAATATACACTCGTAAACATTCGAATTCTCGTCAGAAATATCATCAATATTTAAATGTTTATCAGAAAATTCTTTAAATGCCTTATATTTTTTTCGATATGATTTCCCAAATTTTATCTCATAAAGTCCCCTTTTAATTACCTTGATAATTCTGTTTGAATTTCTACTAAGAATGTTAAATCTATTATTAGGCTCAAATTCATTGCTATTTCCATGACAAGAATAATCAAGAAGTACCACTTGTTTGTCATCACTACAAATTTTTTGTATATAATTCATAAGAGAAAATGCCTGTAGTGAAGCACCATAGTTTGGTACTTTGTGAAATGTTAAAATACCTATTTTTTTCATAATCTCATCCTATTCTACTTTTATGCTAAAACTGAGTGTCATCTAAATAGTAATTCTCATTACTATTAATACACACTTCTACTCACTCTTGTTTCGGAAATTCCAAAACTAATAAATAACAGTAAAAAAACTATATATGTTGGATAAATTATCAAATGGCTTGCCATTGAAATTATGATATATGAACACAATGTTGCAATATATATCGAAAATAAATTACTCCTTTTCTTATATAAAATAACTGTATATTGGCAAAACGAAATCATCAATAATATATACATAAAAAAACCTAAAATCCCAAAATCATATAATACTTCAAGAAAATCATTATGTGCTGATGAAACTGATACCTTATCCAAAAAAACTGCATTAAATCCGTGCCCAAATATTTGTTCTATCACAGTCGAATTTTTAAACGCCTTCCATACAAGTTCATATGTATCTACCCTTCCAGATCCTCCATCCTCTTGAAGTGTTGAAAAACGTTCGAATATTGTAATATTCATCGTCTTTGATACATGTTGCAAAAATACACCCAAAATACAACTGGCTATTGCTAAAATAATAATCATTTTAATTCTCTTAGCAACTTTTTGTTTTTTTTCCGTTAAAAAAATAACAGGACCTATTATACAAATTACCAAAACAATAAAAGCAGTGCGTTTTGCTGATACAATTGTTAATAAACTAATTGTTATAATCATAATCATATTAATTATTTTATTTTTACTTAAATAAATAAATAAAAACAATGCTAAACAATAATAGATAGAATTAATTCCTCCAGCACTCCAATACCTATTTTCACTAAACAACCATAATGCAAATCTTCCTGAGTAAATAAAAAAAGATATAATTCCCACTTTTATAACTCTATTTAGTGTTATTTGTTGAATTTCTGGTATAAACACTAAAAAGAATAAAAAAGAAAAAAACCAAACACTAATTGTAACAAAATTTTTTACTAAATCAACAACATTTCCATAACTAATTAATACTCCTATCAACGAATATGCCCAAAAAAATGTTGCTATCTTAAGGGGTCTTGAAATAAGAATTTTCCTTTTTAAAAGAAGCCCAAATGTCACATATACTATTAATATAATTCTAATTAATAATAAATTTTTTTCTCCAATTCCACCCATATTAAAATATGAATTCATTTGAAGAAACAAATATATATCCAAAAATATAATAAAAAATAAAAATAACTTATCAATTGTTCTCTTTTCACGCATATGTTAATCTCTCTTATATGTTTTATTATTTAAAGATACTATCAGTCCATTATTTCTTTGTACAGTTCAAAATACAACTTAGACATTTTTTCAACGCAATATTCTGTTTGAGCCTTGATACTAATTTCATTTTTTTTTCCTTTGCATTTATTCAAAATAAGAAAAATATTTTTTTGTAATAGTTGTAAATCTGCATATGGAACAAATAAAGAATACTCTCTAAGCGCGATATTTTCAGGACCTCCACACTTAAAGCCTACAACTGGTGTCCCACAACACAATGACTCTGCACATGTCATTCCAAATGTTTCCATGCGGCTCAAAATTAGTGTGACATCTGATTCGGAATACAACATCGCCAGTTCTTCTTTATTCGTAATTTTCCCTAAAAATGTCATATTATCTGGTAACCCTGTTTGTTCTGCCTTTTCATTTCCAACTATCAAAAAATGTATATTTTCCTTCTCCATTTGAGCTGCAAGTTTTACCAAATAATATCCTCCCTTTAAATGATTTGGCTCTAGCGAAAATGAAGATGTCACAAATAATGCAATCTTCGTTTCTCCATCAATTTTTAATCTTTCACGAATATTCCCTTTGTTTGTAAAATGAAATACCTTAGTATCTACACCATTCATTATGACTCTATGAAAAGCTTGTTTAACAAATGGAGATAACTGCGCCCTTTCCATTATATATGGAGACACTGAAACCATATACAAATTATTATACCATTTAAATGCTTCTTTCATTCTATCCCATGCCTTTTTTGTATTTTTAACAAAAGCATTGTCTGTTGCCCATCCAGTTCTTGGACAGTTAATGCAACCATTAATATACTGATTACATCCGTACGTTGATGTACAATTTCCCGTATAAAAGAATTCTGCATGATTTGTAATAACTGTTGGATAATTATTGACTTTCAAATAAGTAAGAAGTTTCATTATATTAACACAATTCCCATTAATAGAATGAAGATGTACTATATCAGGCTTCTCTTGTTCAATTTTTTTTATAAGTCTCATAGTAGAAAAAGGAGCAAATCCATATCGCAAGCCTATTATCTGGGAAACTCTCCTATAAATAGCTTGTTCATAACGATAACAAAATTTATATCCATCTTCTGTTTTTTTCCCTATTCCATAACATATTGTAACTTGATGACCAGAATCTATAAGGAAATCTTTTATATCATCTACGATTTTCCCTGTGCTTCCGCTATGTATTACTCCGTTAATTTGCATTATTTTCATATCTCGCTACCTCTCCGTCCCAAAATCATCTATTCTTTATCTTCTATTAATGCATTAAGAACATTGATGTAATATTTATACAAAAATTTTGATTTAGCAGTTATAAACGCATTTTCACAAAATGTTCTTCTCTCAGAATAAGTTGAATTTATACTTCTTTTTAACGTTTTATACAATGTGTATTCATCAAAGTCATCCACTATTAATGCATTGTATTCATCTTTAAGAAAATCCCCCAAATCAGAAGATATATTACAAATAACCGGAGTACTATTCGATAAACTTTCAACCACTTTTGTTGGAAATCCTGCTTTTGCATATCGCTGATCAGATTGTCGCATCATTATAGTAAAATCTGTTTTTTTTAAGATTTCAATCACTTTGTCATGTGGTACACGTCCATAAAATATAATGCTATTTTTAAGTTTTTCTAAATAACCTTTATCTATTCCAGAATTCAAAACTTGCTCTTCACTACATCCTACGATATTAATTCTAATTTTTTCAAGATCTTTATCAGATAGCAACGAAAACGCATGGACTATAACATCTAAAAAATCTTTTTTTCCTGGTTGTCCTGCATATGTATAGGCTATTTTATCTTCACTTGTATGCTTTTCTTCACACAAATCTTTTTCTGTAATTACTATAGGAATATATGCGCATTTAATCCCTTTGCTAGAATAATAATCATATAAATATCGACTAATTGCAATAACTCTAAAATGCTTGTCAATTAAAAATCTATTTAAAATATCTTTTCTTAAATATCGGATTGAAAATTTGCCATATTTAAACTGTTCTGGTGAATACCATTCTACACTATCATGAATTAATATTATATTTCTAGAAGCACAAAATTTTTTCAAAAAAATTGTACAAGACAGTCCCATATCATCCATTATTATAATATCCGGATTTTCTGCAACTAAAAATTTTTTTAAATGAATCCAATAAAATAAATAACTACGTATTTTACTCCATTTTTTTTCACCAAAAATTCTTAATGATAAATATTGTATCCCCTCATATTGTAATATTTTTTTTCCTGTGTATTTACCTAAACCAACCACGCATACCTTATGTCCGATATCTTTTAACATCATCGCTATTTTTTTTTGCCGAATAGCCCCCGCATCACCTTCTGGAAACTTTAATAGACTACATATTACTACTTTCATTTTTTTCCCCTCTGTATTTTATAACCTTGGCAGGAACTCCTCCAACTACAGCAAGCGGTGGAACATTTTTAGTAACAACACTTCCAGCTGCTATAACTGCTCCCTCTCCAACTCTAACACCTTTTAATATTATGGCATTAGCACCAATCCAATTATCTCCTTCAATAATTACATCTTGATCATCTTCACTATTTTTATCTGAATCTGTTAGAGACATCATTGGCACATCCATTTTATCTATACGATGATCACCTGTAATTACTGTTACATTTGGTCCAAACATCACATAATTCCCTATCTTTATTTTTGCTCTAGAAGTTACAAATCTCCCATTTATTCCAAAAGTTACATTGTTTCCAATCTCAATATTCTCATATCCAATTGCACTGAATCCTTTTGCAAATCTCACGTTTTCTCCACATGTATTGCAAATATGACATCTAAAACACGAACTTATCTTAGTCATAATTTTGCTTGAATACTCACCTAACTTCCACACAACTCTCCATATATTCATGCCAACAACTCCTTATAAATATCATCTAATCTTTTCATAACTTTATCAATTGTATAATATTTTTTTACCTTCTGCTGATTCCAATTTGACATTCTTTCTCTAATACTTTCTGGATTCAATGCATTAATTGCCTCTACTATTTGCTGACTATTTTGTGAAGAAACAAGAATTCCACCTTTATTTTCAATCATATCACTATTGGCGCCCACATCGGTTGCTATAACTGGTAATCCTATATTCATTGCTTCAAGTAATGCCATCGAAAATCCTTCTGTATAACTAGGAAATAAAAAAACATCTGCCTTTTCTAATTCTTCTGCTATGTTTTCATGTAAAATTTCTCCACGTAACACAACATTATCAGATTTTTGACATTTTTTTATTTCTTCTTCAATTGGTCCAATTAAATTAAAAGTTATATGAGGCATGTCTTTTGCCACGCTTATAATCTCCTCTATTCCTTTCTTTTTTCTAACTTGTCCAACATAAACAACTTGTCGAACCTCCTTATTAATACTATGCTCCTTTTCATAAACACATTTAATAAAATTAGGAATACATACAGATTCTTTTTTCACCTTATTTTTTATAAAGTCTTGAGATTTCTTATTTAAAACAATAACTCTATCCGCCATGTAAAGAATAACTTTAAATAATAATAATGACACTTCACTTTTTCCTATCCAGTCCTCCACATTACAATGACACTGTACTACTATGGGAATCCTTCTACAATTAGTAAGACAAATGATATCCCGAATCATTCCGAATGTACTACATACCGTATTTATATGAACTATATCAACTTCTTTAGATCTAATTACTTTTCGTAATTCTTTAACAATATAATAACTTCTTTTAATTTCACATAACAAATTCTTTGATTTTGTTCTATGTACAGCTCTTTTCCCAACAAGAGCTGTATTAATCACATACGTTTCTATATCCCTTTTTTTTTCATATTCTATATAATCTAACGTCCAAGATGCAATTCCGCCTGAAGGTGGTGGTAATGGAGAAATGAGCGCAACCTTCATAATTAATTTTCCCTTCCCTTATATTTTAAAATTATCCTACAATTATATTTGCATATTTATTGCTGTTCTTACTTATTTGAAATTTAGTTTCATAAAATTTCACACTATTGTACTGTAATTTTTTATTGTAACAATCAAGAATTATCTGTGCCAATCCAGCAGAATCATTACTATCTAAAATTGGTGCACCTGTTTCTCGATTAACTTCCTTTGCAAACATTGATTCTTTTCCAATCACAAATACAATTGGCTTTTGAGAAGCTAAACAAACCGCAGTTTTACTCGGGAGAGCTGTCTTATAAATATTATCTGCTAATGTAATAAGATTCAAATCCGCTTTACAATATAATGCTGGCGCATTTATTGCTGAAAACATATCATGAAAAATAATATTATCAAGTTTTTTTTCATTAGCAATATTTTCTAATTTGTTACGATACAAGCCATCTCCAATAACAAAAAAACGTATTTTCTCATACTCTTTTAGTTTTTCAGCTGCACTTAATATCACTTCCACATTTTGCATTAATCCTATATTTCCAGCATAAACCACATTGTAGTAATCTGAAGTTATTAATACATCTACTTCTTCTGTATGTGTTTCAAGAGGATCATAAAGTTCATCCTGATAGCTCCAGTTATAAATTACGCTGATTTTCTTTTCATCACATCCACTATTCATTAGTTGAATTTTCATATCTTCTGAAATTGTAATAACCTTATCACTTAACTTATATGATACTCTTTGCATACTTGAAAGAAACCTATATATCAAACTATTTTTACTTAGTTTATTACTATATAATGCATTCTCTGGAAAAATATCCTGTACATTAAAGGTAACTGGTATATTCGGTAAATACTTTTTTAAAAGCTTTATTTGATATCCTGCAACATTTGAAGATTGCAAAAAAACACAATCAAAATTATTAGCCTTTTTTAGAAATTTCTTACATTTATATACATATTGAACATCTAGCAACATACGGGCTACAAAATTATTTTTTGTTGCCATTTTCTGTTCAACTAATGTTGTTTTTACTCCTAACTCTTTCATTTTATCAGGAAGAACTGGTAAATCTCCATTTGTTGTCTTTTGTAAAATATGTACCGTATGCCCTTGTTTATATAAGGCCTTTACAATAGCATTTAATAAATGTTCTGAAGGAGTTCTACGATCTAACCCAATACTTAGCCACATAAGAACTCTCATTAAACATTACCTCCAAATACATTTTTTATCCAATTTAACATTTTTTCTTTTTCCAAAGACAAGTTTTCTAAATCAATTTTTACAGGTTCTTGTGTGATTCTTTTAGCCCCTACTCGCTCAAGTAATCCTGTACGATTTGTCTTCGCAAAAAGCATAGCACTATTTCCAAAGGCTAATGTAACAGCACACGCATGAATTCTATCCGATAATGTTAATTTTGAATTCGCATATAAATTTATATAGCCATAAGGTAAATCAGCACAAAAAGAATTACTCTGTCTATATATCTTTCTTCGATAATGTGGATGAAATCTTTGGTCTGTACGAATTATTTTATATTTACCTATTTGATTTTCACGCAATGTTGCCGGTAAGATACTCAAACCATAAATAATTGCATCTGTAAATCTATCCGTTTTCGTCATTGCTTTAGTCAACAACTTAGAATATGTCACATTATATTGAACACCTTCAAATTCAAACTGACGATCAATTCGCTTCTTACTTCCTTGATTTTCCCATATTATAGGTTCTCCTATTTTATCAAAATTACAAATCCAGTATGGTGAATCCATATTAATTTTTGATGGTATATAAAAATCTGGTGTAAAAAAAGAAAAGCACAAACCATCATATGCGTGTAATGCATATTTACCAAAATCATTATATAATGTAGTCTCACGTGAAACTAGCATAAAAGGTGGACATTCTTTAAAAAAAGTCTTAATGTCTTCTCGTGATTGTTCATCTAATTTCATTGCACCTGCACTTAATAGTATATAACCAACGCCTCTTTCTTTTAAAGCAAGAAGCGTATCTTTCCATAGTGTTAAAAAATATTTTGATATGACCGGTCCTGCCAAAACAACATAATCCACTTCTAAAGAATTGATGTACATTAATTGATTTTTATCTGGATATAAACGTTTTCCATAACCAGTCGTATATGTTTGATAGTCTGATACAACAGTTACATTTTTAGGCCCAAGTATTTTTTTTAGTGCATATTCCACTCCTAGACTAAAAAAACCATTTCCTATATTTGTACTCCAAAATCCTGTACAATATGCTACCTTAATATTATCCATTCCTTTTTCTCCTTCATTAAACTTATCAATATTAGCATTGATTATTTACCATCCGTGGTAATACTTTATTTTTTTCGCTTCTCCCTGTACCTTCAGTAATAAATACAGTTTTCATCGTATATAGAATTAATTTCAAATCTATTGCCAAGTTTGTCTTTTCACAATACTTTTTTCTTTATTCGTATCTTTTCCCTCTTATATAACTTCACATAGAAACATCCCTTCACTTATAAAATAATCTTTCCTGCATTCACTTCCTCCGGTCTTTTAAACGTCGGAACCGCACTTCTTAATGCCTCTTTTGCTTCCAAATCGTCCCCTGTTTCACAAGCTTTCTTCAGCGCATCCAATCTTGCATCGATTTCCTCAGCGCTTAATGCCTTATCTCTCTCAATAAAAATCATACTGTTGCTTGTCTTATCCAGTTCCTCTGTTTTTACCAGCAATTCCTCATACAGTTTTTCTCCCGGTCTCAATCCTGTTTCCACGATTTCCACTCCATGTACACCGGACAGACGAATCATATTTTCTGCCAAATCCATAATCTTTACTGGTTTTCCCATATCCAGGACAAATAACTCTCCGTTATTGGCAATTGCTCCACTTTGAAGAACCAGCTGTGAAGCTTCCGGAATGGTCATAAAGTATCGGATAATTCTCTTATCTGTAATAGTAACTGGTCCGCCGTTGGCAATCTGACGTTTAAACAACGGAATTACAGAACCGGCGCTGCCCAGCACGTTTCCAAAACGTGTGATGCTGTATTTTACCTTACCGTGAGTACTTGCACTCTGGGCAATCATCTCACACATTCTCTTTGTAGCGCCCATAACGTTTGTAGGGTTTACTGCCTTATCTGTAGAAACCATCATAAAGCGTTCTGCCCCATATTCTTCACAAAGCTCAACCACAACCTTTGTTCCGAAAATATTGTTTTCAATGGCTTCAATACAGTTGTGCTCCATAAGTGGTACATGCTTATGAGCCGCTGCATTAATGACAATCTGAGGATGATAAGTCTCAAACACTCTTTCCATTGCTTTGCGGTTAGTAATGGATGCAATCTCTACCTGAAGGTTCAGATTATCGCCGTAAGCAATTTTTAATTCCTGCTGTACATCATAAGCGCCGTTTTCATAGATATCTAATATAATCAACTGCTTTGGAGCCATTTTTGCTAACTGACGGCATAATTCAGAACCAATAGAACCACCCCCACCGGTAATCAAAACAACCTTATTTTTGTAATAAGCGTTTGTGCGCTCATCAGCAACTGCCAGAGGTTTTCTAAATAAAAGCTCTTCTGCATCAAACTCTCTTAAATGTCTCTTTCCACCTACAGCATATACCGTAGGGAAATCATAAACTTTTAATTTATAACCTGCTTCTGTATAATACTCATAAAGTTCTTTCTTCTTTTGCGCATCCATAGAAGGAATGGCAAAAACAATTTCCTGAACCTCTAATTCATCTAATTTTCGAAGTGTTGCCTCATCCTCTGACCATACAGGAATACCTTGAATTTCCCTTCCTACTTTTTCTTTATTAACATCAATAAAGCATCGTGGTGTATAAGATGCTTCACTATTATTTAAAAGTTCTTCTGCCAGTCCCACACCTACACGACCAGCGCCAATAATAGCAATTTTAATTTTCTGTATATCTTTATCATTACCGACTTCCATTCCTGAAAAAATCCGGAATAAAACCAGTAGAATTTTCCCTTTTAAAGTATCGTGATTTCCGCATTTATACGCGTAACGATACACCATACGAATAGCCAAAGCTCCTAATAAGTTCAAACTTACCAAAGACAAAAGTCTTCCGAATGTAATATGCTGAATAGGCAGAATACTCTCTAAACATAAGTATGCCAGAAATCCTGCAAAATCTGTAAACAGCAACCGGATATAGCACTGTATTCCTCCATATCTCCAAACCTGTCCATAAATGTTTCCAATAATACGTGCTGCAAAAATACAAATAATGGAGATAACAGCCTGTTCGAAGATTCCTTTTCCTGAAAGCTTATCATCCCCCGCATAAAAAGCTAATAAAAGAAATGCTGCAATTGCGTATACTCCCATATCATAGAAAATAAGCATCCAACGTATATTTTTAGTCATTTTTATATTTTTTGTCATGTTCTTATTTTTCTTTCCTTCCCTGATTTCAAACTATAGTAACATTACAGGAATTTCTTATCATTACCCATTATATTACATAGGAGCTATCATAAATTTTCATTATGACAGCTCCCGGTAGATTCATTATGCTCTTTTTCTGTTTCTTCCAAGAACAACAACTGCTGCTCCTAAAAGTACTACAGATGCACCCGCATAAAGAATCCAGTCAGAAGCTACACCTGTCTTTGGTGAAGTTCCTGTTGTGGAATCTGTAGATGTTCCTGCTCCGGTATTTTTACCAATAACGGCAACTGGAGACAAGTCTTCAAACTGTGCGGTAATCTCTTTTGTGGAATAGTTTACATTATCTGGTGTAATTACTTCCCACACAGCTCTCTGAGTACTATAGTGAAGAACCTTCACATCCTGCAGAGCTTCTGTCAGGTTTGGTACTGTAAAAGTAACTTTGTACTTACCATCTTCGGTTTTTACACCACCGTTAATAGGTACCAAATCAAAGAATTTTGTTACAAGAACTTTTCCTGTTAACTCATCTTTAATTGCCTCTGCCTGCTCAGCAATACTTTCCAGTGTAGCTGTTCCATTATTTACAGCTAAAATTTTATCCAGAACTGCCTGTTCTTTTACTTCTGAAAAGTTCTCTGCTGTACCTTCTGTCATTTCATATTTACCTACGGATTCTCCTGCTGGAGTTGCCTGTGTGGTCTTACTGCCCGCTGCAAATACGCTGACTACCTGAGTAACTACAAGAGCTGCTGCTAAAAGAGTTCCAAAAAGTCTTTTCTTCATGGGTATCACCTTTCTTTCCTTTCTTTATTTTTCTATAGATACCAGTACAGCTTGTACCAGATATCTCTGAGTTGAAATTCCTGCATAGCAGGTGGATAAAGTAATAATTTTATCCTCGGTTGTCACTTCCGTAGAAGTATCTATAAAAGCATTCATATCTCTCATGGAGAAAATGCTGTTCAAATATTGTTGATATTCATCTTTACTCCAAAAATTATAATTCATAAGCAAATGCCTGTTATCAGTAAGATAAGCTGCAAAGATTTTATAACGAAGAATTTGATCCGGCATATAAATTACAATATCCCGATTGTTATCAAAAAAGCTTCGATCCATATACTTATGAATACTCTGAAACATAGAGCCGTTTTTCATATCATGTCCATAAATCACTGTATTGGGGTCTTCAAAGGTTTTTGTGTTGTAATTTTCTGTAAAAATTGCTCCTTCCTTCTTCTCTTCCCCATCAATAGTATGATTTAAATAATAAGTATTGTCATTGCTGCTTTGTAAGATTGGATAATCCACTTCTGTTCCCGGCACTTGAATCCATGCATATACATCGGGATTTTGTTGTTGCAGAGCTGCAAAATCAATGGGAATTTCCACTGTTGATTCTGTTTCTGGTTCCGGCTCTGGTTTTTCCACAGGTTTCGGCTCTTCCTTGACTACTTCCTGCTGCAGCTTTTCATATTCTTTTCCTGCGTTTTTTTCTTCTATATATTTATAAATCCCAATTGCACCACATGTAAGACCTAATCCTAAACATATCAATGCGATTATTTTTCTTTTTTTCATACATGGCTCCTATTCTACCTCTCGATAAAAGTGCTGGATGATCATTTTATAAAGCTCTTGATCATTTATATGATACTCATCAAACTCAGCTTCGCTTACGCCTTCACCCGGAATACTCCATGTTTCCCGGTCTGTATCTGTTGAAAAATCCTTTAGAATTTTTACAAATTGATCTGTACCAATGTTTGTCACCATATAATCATTTAATTTTTCATAAAGCTGGATTACCAGTGAAGAATTCCCGCCATAAAGTTCTTCTGCTTTTTTTCCATAAGCTTCCAGAAATGCAATCTGTCTTTCTAAACGCTCTATAGCGCTTTGGCCCTTTTCAGTATTTCTATAGCGAACAAATTCTTCTACGTTTTCAGCAGTAAGGCCTACATTTGCTCCTTTTGTCCATTCCGGATTTCTTTCTGCCAGACTGTCATTGGGAATTGTAACTGTGATTCCTCCTACTGATTCTACAAGGATAGGAATCCCATCCATATTGATGGAACAATATCCCTGAATCGGTAATCCATAAAGCAGGTTTGACACTGCCTGTTTCATTAAGTCACAGCTCACATTTTTTCCATCTCCATAAGCATAGGCAAGATTGATATGGTCTTTTGTTTTTCCAAGGCTGTCTCCGTTTTGGTCGAAGACCTCAATCTCTGTCATGGTATCTCTAGGTATGGAAACCATACTCATTTTATGCTCAACTCTATCCCAGGAAATAAGAAAAATTGCATCTGCCTGACCTGCATCCGCCTGTCCTTTTGTGGTTTCTACAAGTTCCCTTTTATCAATACCCATAAAAAGGAAATTGCTTAAATGGTCGTTGTATTCGTAATCTTTTCCCTCGTAAGTCACAGTTCCTGAAGTCTTTTTCTTGTCTGTATGCGTATACACAGTATTTTCTGTCTTTTTCTTCAGATTTCTTTGCTTCCACATACCCAGACCAACAACCGCTGTAATTCCCACAACAAGCAGGATAATGATACCCAGCAAATATTTTTTTGTCTGTATTTTCTTTCTTTTCCCGGTTCTGCTCATTGTTTCTGTTTATCCTTCTTTTTGTATATATTTCAGTTCTTCTAACTTATCTAAAACTGCCTGAGCAATTTCTGCCTGAGCTTCATAAGTAGAAGATGGAGAAGTTGTCACCTCTGCTGCACTAATATAATTCTTTCCCCATTTTGCTTTTAAAGCCGCATCTAAGGTTGCCGCATCTACGCTGCCATCCATAGGGCGCGTTCCAACAATAATAAACTTCTCTTTATTTGGAAATGTATCCAGAATTTTCTGCTGTTGCTGTGCCAGTTCTTCCGGATCATGGCTCCAACCTCCATAATATCCCATACAAATCACAGGAATACAATTGATATCTGTTCTTTCTGTCTGTTCTTCTGTCAGATCTCTGATTCCTGTTTCTGTCACTGCAAGATTTGCTCCTGCTGCTTTTTCTTTATGTTTTGTTACAAATTGCTGTACTTCTTCAGCCGGTACTCCGGCCATAGTCATCATGGATAAGGTACCTGCTCCTTGTAGTGTTTTATCCTGTACCGGAAGATTATATCCATTTTCCTCCAGAAGTTTCTGCAAAACTACTTTGTAAGAATACTTTGCAGATGCTTCCCCATTAATCAAGTCATCTCCCCAGCACACAATACCTTCTGGATTTTTTTCTTCCTCTTCAGGTACACTTTCTGGCTCTTCTTTTACTTCTTCCGACTTTTCTGTCTCAACCTTTGTTCCTGCATTGGTCTTGTCAGAGTCTTCTGTTTTCTTTGCCATTTCCTGCAACCGTCTGCTTTCTGCTGCTTCTGTTTCTCTACTCCAATATAACATTCCCACCAGCAGAACCATCAGAATAATACCGAAAATCAGAAAAATAATGTTCCACTTCTTTTCTCTTTCATGAAAATTCAATGCCTATCTCACTCCCTGTTAGTTATTTCTTATAGTAGCCTTTATAGGCATTATAATATTTCCCACTTTTGATGTCTACTTTATTAAGGACTGCTCCTAAAATATGACATCCGCTTCTTTCTATCTGGGCTTTTACTTTTTGCGCCACCTTATAGCTGACAGCTTCGCTCTCTATAACCAAAATTCCTCCGTCACAGTTTTGCGCCACAACGGTTGCGTCAATTAAGCTTGCTGATGGCGGTGTATCAATAAAGATGTAATCATATTCTTCTCTTTTTGTTTCCAGCAACTGTTTGAAATCCTTTTCTCCCAGAAGCTCTGATGGATTTGGCGCTACAGGACCGGAGAAAATCATATCCACATTTTCATAATTTGTCTTGTAAATAATATTTCCTGCATCAATCTGACCGCTTAAGTATTGTGATAATCCCTTTACTTCGCCTTTAATTCCATATCTTCTGATAAATGTAGATTTTCTGATATCTGCATCAATTAACAAAACTTTTTTTCCTGCTTTTCCCATTTCCACAGAAAGGGTAAAGGCAATGTCACTTTTTCCTTCATTCTGATAACAGCTTGTAAGCAAAATAGTTTTTACCTGTTTACTTGAAAACTGTATATTTGTACGTAATGTTTTAATAGACTCTTCGTAATAATAATCCGACTTTTTAGGGTCTTTCATTGTAACATTCATGTCCATTATTCTCTGCCTCCCTTGCCGTTCTTTCTTTTCTTTTTGTGTTTTTTCTTTTTACTTCCGATATAATCTTTTCTATCCGGTACAACAGCTAATGTAGAAATACCTAAATACTTCTCAATATCATCTTCTGTTTTAATACTGTCATTCATAACTGTAATAACCACTACAATACCTGCACTTAAGATTAATCCTAAAAGTAATCCCAACATTGTATTTTTTGCTAAGCTTGGGCTTGTTTTCACTGTAGGCAATTCTGCTTTTTCAATAATTTTAGGTGGAATTACTTCCATCTTATCTCCGATATATGCGGATGCCACAGATGCCAGTTCATCTACAATTTCTTTTGCCAATTCAGGATTTGAATTTGTCACAGAAACATTTAAGATACGGGTATCTGTTGGATTATTCATGCTTATGCTTGCTCTTAACTGTCTGTAATTCATGTTTAAACCAAGATTTTCGATTACCTGATTTAAAACGTCACGACTGGTTGTCAGTACGGTATAGTCTTTTGTCAACTGACTTCCCATCTGTAAATCTGCCAGGGAAGAAAGAGTTGTTTCCTTCGTCAATACCAGCATACTGGATGTAGATGTATACATAGGTGTTACAAAAAATTTCGTGTATGCACAGCTTAAACAGCCAAACAGCAATCCAACTACGATAAGTAAGAGGGCTTTTTTCTTCAGTGCATAAAATATCTCTCTTAAATCAATCTCCATTTCATCGTCGCGCATATTTTCCATATTTGTGTTCTCTCTCCTCTATTCTGATTTTCCTATAATTTCTTGAGCGTTTTTATAACAAACTGCCCGCATATATATTCTATCCAGATGTTTTTCCATCCACGCATCCGCCTCCCTTGTGTCAGGCTTTCGCGCTTTCATATTGTGCATATCTGTTGATAAAAAATGAATTTTATTTTCTTTCAGCATCTTTCTGCACCATCTGGTTGTTTCCGCATACCACTTGCCCCCGACAGGTCTGTAATTCATTTGCATTTTGGCGCCTGTCTCAATTAATTCATCCACTCTGCCTTTCTCTCGCAACGCAGGATATCTCTCTATATGAGCTACAATAGGAACATATCCCTTTGTCGTTAGATTTCTCACTGCTCTATAAATTTCTGAATAAGGAGTCCATGGCATAAACTCTACTAATATATAAGAAGAATCTACCATCGTAAGAACTTCCTGTTTCTCCAGTTTTTCTAATATATCCTGTGTATAAAGGATTTCTTCTCCGGGGTAAATAGAAAACTTCGGATTAATTTCTTCTCTTGCCCGTTTTTCTAATTTTTTACATGCCTGATAAATTTCTTCCTTCTTATTCCGATACTCTGTAGAATAATGTGGAGTTGCAATCACACTGATTACTCCTTGCTTTGCTGCACTCTTCAGCATACGCATACTTTCTTTCTCATCAGAAGCTCCATCATCCAACCCCGGTAATACGTGATTATGAATATCTATTTTTCTCATTTCTTCCTCTTATCCAATAAGTATACAAGTACCCCCCCCCTAAAATTTTGCTTATTAAACTTTTAAGGGAGGGGGGATATTTCTTAAACCCTAAAATCCATTGCATTCCAAAACCAACAGTTTCATAAATCAGATTTGACAAATTTCAAGGTCTCATATATTTTGTGTTTTCTTTGCCATTTATGCTCCATATTGTTCACTTATACCTTATGATACATCAATAATATAATAGCACCATTTTCTCTATATTTCAACAAAAGCACTTATTTTTCTCCCATGAATTTTATTCACTTTTCCTATTATTTTTAGTTATTTTTTACAATTATTAAAAAAATGGCGCCATAACATAATTTTTTGTTATAACACCATTTTCCTATAATTATAAGTCTAATTTCAAATCATTTTCTTTAATCCATCCATATTTTCTAAAAGGAATAGCAATCAGCCATGTAAACACTGCCGGAAGAATAAAGCAGATTAAAGCCATCCCAATCCAGTCCATAGGTGTAATAGCCGCTTTTGCTCCACTTGTAATATCGTTTACCCATCCTGTATACACACCAATCTGTCCTACAAAGCCACAAGTTCCCATACCGGAAGCTACTGCTGCTCCATTCATTTCCATATGAAACAGGCAGGTTGCCAATGGTCCCGTAATGGCAGACGCTAAAGTAGGAGGCAGCCAGATTTTTGGATTTTTTACAATATTTCCCATTTGAAGCATGGATGTTCCAATTCCCTGTGCAAAAAGTCCGCCCCATTTGTTTTCACGAAAGCTCATTACTGCAAAACCAACCATTTGTGCACAACAGCCTGCTACTGCGGCTCCTCCGGCAAGCCCGGTAAGAGACAGTGCCGCACAGATTGCAGCGCTGCTGATAGGAAGTGTCAAGGCAACTCCTACGATTACAGATACCAGAATTCCCATAAAGAATGGCTGGAGCTCTGTAGCCCACATAATTGCATTTCCCACACTGCTTGCAGCGTAACCGATTGCCGGTGCCCACCACAGGGATAAAAGCACACCTACACCAATTGCTGTAAATGGTGTAACAATAATATCGATTTTCGTTTCTTTTGATACTATTTTTCCAAATTCTGCTGCAAAAATTGTGACAACCAATACTGCCAGAGGACCGCCGGCTCCACCCAACTCATTGGCTGCCATTCCTACTGCTGCCAGTGAAAACAGCACCAGCGGAGGACATTGTAATGCATACCCAATGGATATTGCCATTGCCGCACCTGTTGCGCCTTTTGCATAAGTTCCTACTGTTACCAGAATATCAATTCCCAGCTGTTCTCCCAGTGTGCTGATAATTGTACCAATCAGCAGAGAAGCAAATAATCCCTGTGCCATAGCGCTTAAGGCATCAATTCCGTACCTCTTTGCAGAAAAAATAATATTTTTTCTTTTTAAAAACTCTTTCATATCCTTTTCCCTTTCCAAACTGTCATTTCAAGTGTCTTGTCAGTCAGCATCTATTATGCACAGTTTTAAAGGGTTCGTCAACTATTTACGAGCTAAATCCGGATAATTCGTAATCACCGCATCGACCCCTGCATCCATAAACATTTTCATATCTTCTTTCTTATTCACCGTCCACACACGCACCTTTAACCCACTGTTTAAGTAAGTTTCCAGAAAATCCGCCATTTTCAGGTGGTAAACTGCCGGATGCAGTCCTTTTACACCTGTCTCTTTTGCATATTTCTCCATATTAAGAGTTACATCACTGAACAAATATGCCGTTTCTGCATGAATATCCTGCTCTAATATTTTCTGAATACTATAGTGGTTGAAAGAAGAATAAATAACACGACCTTCCATTTTTTTATTTTTCACAATTTCCATGGTTTTTTCTTCAATTCCTTCGTACCAGTAAATACCTGTTTTTAATTCGATATTTACCTTCATAGAAGAATTTTCTACCAAATCCAGCACTTCCTTTAAGGTCGGTATCTGAACTCCCTTGTATTTTTCTATATGATTGTGAAAGGAAAATTTTTTCAGTTCTTCTAATGTATAATCTCTTACTTTTCCCTGTCCATCGCTGGTTCTGTCAAGAGTTTCATCATGAATAACCACTACTTCTCCGTCTTTTGTCAGATGTACATCCAGTTCAATGCCGTCTGCTCCCTGCTCCATTGCCAGACGGAAAGCCTCCAGTGTATTTTCTGGGGCATAACCGCTGGCACCTCTGTGAGCAAATATTTCTGTCATGCTCATTCACCTCTGTTACTGATTTACAAGATTATATTCTTCAATGGATTTGTTAATAGCATCTGCCATATTTTTTACTGCCGTTTTTACATCTGCATTTCCATTGAGAAGGTTTTCAATTTCAGACTCTACCGTTGCTCTTGCTTCAGGGAATACGCTTAACAATGCACCTACATATTTTGGTGAAGAATCATGTAACTGATCAATTGCTGTCTGGAACTGTGGATATTTTTCTACGTTTTCTTTAAATACCGGTTCTTCCTGTGCTGCTGTTGTTACTGGGAAGTATCCTGTCTGTGCATTCCAGTATGCCTGTGACTCTGGGGAAATCAGGAATTTTACAAATTCCCAGGTTGCTCTTGTTTTTTTAGCATCATTGTTGTTTAATGCCCATAAAGATGCACCACCAATGGAAACTCCACCCTCATCTGTGGATTTTACTTTAGGGAAGTATGCAGTACCTACTTCAAACTTTCCGTTTACATCCTGTAAAATCTGTTTTAAGGAAGCTGTAGAACCCAGTGTAATGGCTGATTTTCCCGCTGAAAAATCTGCAAGACCTGCGTCTCCGCCTTTTCCTACATTTGGTGCATAGCCTTTATCATAAAGAGATTTCCA
>UMEL01049901.1_pt1 | contig 27059 bp, 27 predicted proteins | sample 1964741 | NCBI WGS metagenome assembly UMEL01 (sample SAMEA4836019, study PRJEB28245) | human gut metagenome | biome: gut microbiome; material: fecal sample | place: Denmark | collected 2008
GTAAAACTCTCTTCTTTTTTTATAATATTTATATAATTTTTCTAGTTGAATCTATAATTCTAAAAATAGATTGATGAAAAATACTCTCATATTTATAGGAAATCTTAGCATCCCCTTCATTGTAAGTCTCTCCTGCAGTCCATTTAAATCTCCCATAACTTCAATCAAATAGCTTACAATATCTCTATAAATATTTCTATCACTAGAAGCTCTTACTATCTCCTCAGCAAAAAATATTTTTTCATAGGTTTTTAAATAACTTCTATTATTTACAAAATCTCTAATAGCTTTGTACATATCTATTTTATATTCTAACTCTTTACTCTCTTCATATCCTTTTATAGCTCTTGCTATCTCCTGATACGAATAGCCACTCTCCAAATCAATATCGAGTAGTTTATACCTCTCTATATCCTCACTATTCCCTCTAAAAAATGAGTATGTATAATCGTCTACATCTAATTCTTGTGCTGTTCTTCTTTTGATTTTTACCAGTATACTTCTAGATTTTATTGTTGGTAAAATATTTAAATTATTATTTAAAAGAATAAAGAAACTCCCTTGATTAGGTTCCTCTATAAGCTTTAGTAAAGCATTACTTGCTTCTTTCTTCATCTTGCTTATATCTTTTATTATAAATATTTTTCTATTTCCCTCATAGGAGCTTGAAGAGGATTTGTAAATCAGTTCCCTTACTTCATCAACCTTTATTCCATCTGGATTATCTAGTATCTCTAAATCACTATAAAGTAGTTTGTCTATCCTTTTACAAGTACTACACTCTCCACAAAAATCCCCCTCTAATACCTCACAACACAATCCCTTAGCAAAATACAGAGCAAACTCCATAAGTAAGTTCATATCACTTCCATAGAAGAGATAAGTTCCTGAGTTTTTATCCAATTTTAACTCATTTTTAAAAAATTCTTTTACCTCTTCATTGGAAATTATATCCCTTATCATTATCTTTCTGCCTTCTCTATCTGTCTTAAGACATTTAATTGATCTAAGGCTAAACCAGCTCCTCTAACAACACTTTCTAATGGATTTTCTGCTAATTTAACTGTTAGATTTGTATGTTTTGCTATTAACTCTGGGAAGTTTCTAATTAATGAACCTCCACCTGCCATTATCATACCTTTATCAATTATATCTGAAGCAAGTTCTGGTGGAGTTTGCTCTAGTACATATTTTACACACTCTACTATCTCCATTAAAGAGTCATGTATAGCCTCTCTTACCTCTTCTGAAGTTATCTCTACAGTCTTTGGAAGTCCCATTATCAAGTCTCTACCTTTTATTGTCATAACCTCTTCCTCTTCTAAAGGTAGAGCCGTTCCAATCTTTATCTTTATCTCTTCAGCTGTTTTATCTCCTATCAATAGATTATGAGTTTTCTTTACATACTTGATAATATCTGCATCAAAGTTATTTCCAGCCGTTCTAATAGTTTTACTTACAACAGTTCCTCCAAGTGAAATTACAGCTACGTCTGTAGATCCACCACCAATATCTATTATCATATTTCCTTCAGGAACTGATATATCCATTCCAGAACCAAGAGCTGCAGCTCTTGCCTCTTCTATCAAATATGCTCTCTTTGCTCCGGCAGATATGGCTGCTTCAAGTACTGCTCTTTTCTCTACTCCTGTTACATCTATAGGAACACATATCATTATCTCAGGCATGAAAAAACTATATGAACCAAAAACCTTTTTAATAAAATATTTTATCATAGCTTCTGTAACATCATAATCAGCTATAACCCCTTCACTAAGTGGTTTTACAGCTACTATTGTATCTGGTGTCTTACCTAACATCTCTTTAGCTTCATTTCCTACAGCTAATATCTTTCTACTCTCTCTTTCAACTGCTACAACTGATGGTTCATTCAAAACAATTCTTCTATGTTTTTTACTATATACAAGTGTATTTGCAGTTCCTAAATCTATTCCTAAACTTCTATTAAATCCTATATTCGGGAATTTAAACTTCATCTTTCTTCTCCTCCACACACAATTTTACTGCTAACTCTATCAAATCCTCCCTATTTTCTATATAGAATCCAGCTATAAGAGCTTCAAAAGCCGTAGCTTCTCTATATTCTTGTACGGTACAAGATTTTGGGAAAGTCTTTATATTACCATTTTTTGCTCTCTTTCCCAATCTCTGAAATTTCTCCTCTAACATCGGAAAAATCTCTCTATACACTTGACTCTGTTTCTTAGCATTTACACAATTTTTTACTCTTTTATTTAAATTTTGAAGATTTAACCCCTTAGATATCCAATACTTTCTAATATTTAGTTCCCATATTGAATCTCCTAAGTAAGCTAATACAACTCCACTAGTCTCTCTTAAATCTACATTGTCCATGTAGTCTTATCCTTTCCATCTTTTATTTTAATACCCATCTCAGCTAATCTATCTCTTATCTTATCTGACATAGCCCAGTTCTTTTCAGCTCTTGCTTCTCTTCTAAGCTCAAGAATGAACTCTATTAACTCAGAACTCATATTTCCAACAACTGTTTCAAGTTTTAATTTTACTCCTAGAGCTTCTTCCATAACATTAACTATATAGTCTACTGTCTCCTTTACTACTTCAGCTCCCTCAGCATTTATAGGAGTATCCACAGCTTTATTTAACTCTTTAACTAATTCAAATATAGCTCCCAATCCCATAGATGTATTAAAATCTTCATCCATAGCAGATATAAATTTTTCTTTTGCCACTGCTAATTGCTCTTTTAATTCTGAACAAGAGTTTCCATCAGCTTTAACATCTACTAATGCCTCTTTTCCTCTCATTAAAGCATTTTCTATTCTCTCTAGAGAAGTTTTAGCTTGAGTTAACTCATTATCTGAGAAATCTATAGGTTTTCTATAGTGTGAGCTCAATACAAACAGTCTTACAACTCTTCCATCATAATGCTCTAACACATCTCTAAGTAGGAAAAAGTTTCCTAAAGATTTTGACATCTTCTCTCCATTTACATTTATATAACCATTGTGCATCCAGTATCTTGCATAATCTCCACCACAACCACATTTTGATTGAGCTATCTCATTTTCATGGTGTGGGAATATCAGATCCTGACCTCCCCCATGAATATCAAATGTATCTCCCAGATACTTATGAGACATAGCAGAACACTCTATATGCCATCCCGGTCTTCCTTGTCCCCAAGGTGAATTCCAACTTGGTTCTCCCTCTTTAGCCTTTTTCCATAGTGCAAAATCCAATGGTGATTTCTTTATCTCACTTATCTCTATTCTTGCTCCACTTCTTAAATCCTCTATATTCTGATGTGATAACTCTAAATACTTATCCTTATATGACTCTACATCAAAGTACACATCTCCTTGAGATTCATAAGCATGACCTTTTTCAATTAAAGATTTTATTATCTTTATCATTCCACCAATATGCTCTGTAGCCTTAGGTCTTATCATACCTTCTTCTTTTAAATTTACCTTTGCTGTATCTTCAAAGTAGGCATTGATATATTTTGTAGCTACCTCTTCACAAGTTATTCCCTCTTCATTAGCTCTCTTAATTATTTTATCATCAACATCTGTAAAGTTTTGTACATAAGTTACTTTATATCCTCTAAATTCAAAGTATCTTCTCACTGTATCAAAAAATATTGCTGGTCTTGCATTTCCTATATGAATATAGTTATATACTGTAGGACCACATACATACATTGATACCTCTCCATCTTTTATAGGTTTAAATTCCTCTAACTTTCTAGTTAAGGTATTATATATCTTTATCATATTCCCTCCTAATACTTTTTCATTATCTCCTTAAAAACTTCTACTGGGATTATCACTTTCATATCTATTTTATTCTTCTCACCATGGATTTTAGCCTCTATTCCATTGAAACCAACAACATTAACTGAATCTAAATCTCCATAAATAAAGGTATCTATATCTAAACTATATGGCTTAATATTTTCTTCAAACTTATCCTCACCAATTTTTATAATTCCATCTTTTTCCTCTATCTTAAATCCAGTATTTAATGATGAATTTTTATCTGTTACCATAGCTAAAACTCTTCTTATTTCAGGAGCTTCATCTTTAATTTTAACCATAAAAGAGTTATTTTCAATCTTATAAATAACCTCTCCATCTATCTCTTTCAAAATCTCCTCTATATCTATACCCAATAAATTTTTCCATAAATTTAATACTGCTTTACTATCTACATTTGCTCCTATTACCATTGGATTAAATATAATTTTATCTAATTTGGAAAAATCATCTACTGATATATAGATATCATTTTTTCCAAGATATTTTATAAGTTCTCTATTCTCTTTTGTATTTTTTAAAATTTCACTCTCTTTTTCATCTAGAACTATCTTGGTATCTGATATAACTTTTCCATTCTCAACGGTTCCACTATTTATTAAAAGATTTACTCCGTAAAAAGCTGTTCCACTATTATTATATATAACAGTTCCTAAAAGACTATCTCTTTTTATATCAAGAGTATCCTCTATCTCTTTATTATATAGATATTTTCCATCTTTTGCTATAAAATCTTTAAGATTTTTTTCTCCAAAAGAGAATATAAACAATCCTTTATAATTTTTCATATAAAGATCTGAATTTGTATTTTTTAAATATTTTTCTCTATACTCTTTCTTTAAGATATATACATTATCTTTTAGATCAAAATATTTATTTACATTTTTTAAAATAAGAAAATACCAATATCCTGTATCTACTACTCCTGTAATAGATTTTTCACCAACATTATAGAACTCTTTATCTGAGAATATATAAAATTTAGATATATATTTTAAATTAGCCATCTCTGAAATTAGTTCTTCCTTCTCTTTTTCATCATCTAAAAGAGATAGTAATGGTGTAAAATTCTTTGTATTTATTCCCTCATTAGCATAAATTATTCTAGTTTCCTTAGTTATAAAATCTCTCGGAGAAGCTTTATATACCACTTTATATCCTAAAATCCCCCCAAGAATTATTGCTATAAAAACTATTAAACCCACTAATTTTTTCATAATTTATCACCTATTGAAATTTTTTAATCTCTATTCTTTCAATCTCTTTCTTAGTAAGATTTAAATTTTCTGTTTTAAACATCGGAGCCTTGAATCTAGCTTTTCTTATCTCTATATCTTCTAAAGCACAACTAAATCCATCTTCATATATATACTTCCCTTCTCCTACTATTTTTCCCTCTGGATTAACTACAAATGAATTTCCAAAGAATGCTATTCCATCCTCTACTCCTACTCTGTTTACAGCTACTGTATAAGTTCCATTTAGTAAAGAGTTTGCCTTACATATATTTTTCCAATTCTCAGACATCTCCTCTTTAGATTTTCCAACTATTACTGGAGAGTTAAACGGAACAAAAATATATCTAGCTCCATCTTGAGCTAATATATATTGAGCTGATTGATGCCACATATCTTCACAAACTAGCATTCCCACTCTTCCGAATTTTGTATCAAAGGCTCTCACTTTATCTCCAGCCATAAAGTATCTTCCTTCATAAAACATTCCGTAGTCTGGAAGATATACTTTTCTATGTCTATGTACTACCTTTCCATCTTCTAAATAGTAAGCTGTGTTATATGGATACTCCTCTTCTCCTAATTCTACAGCTCCAAATATTATACTTATCTCCTTACTTTTTTCTAATAATATACTTGGTACCTCTTTTATAGCTACATCAAAAACTATATCCTCTAATGAGTACCCAGTAAGTGATAATTCTGGAAAGATAACTATATCATTTTTTTCAGCAATAGCTCTATCTATAACTTCTAACATCATATTTAAATTTTTCTCTATATTTCCTAATGTTGGTTTTATCTGTCCTATATATACTTTCATCATTATCTCCTTATAAAAACTTTAGATCTTCTTGAGTAGTAACCTTAATATTGTCATAATCTCCAAGAACAATTTTTACTTTTCCACCTATTCTCTCTACTAGAGATGAATCATCAGTTCCTAAGAAGTTTTCACTCTCAGCTATCTCATAGGCTCTTTTTAATAGTTCTCCTTCAAAGGCTTGAGGTGTATGCACAGCTATCAAATCAGCTCTCTTTGGTGTAGATATAACTTCAAAATTTTCATCTACTACTTTGATAGTATCCTTTACCTGTACCCCTACTACAGCACCCTTTCTCTCATTGATTACAACCTTACAACACTCCTCTATATATCTCTCCTTTAAAAATGGTCTTACCCCATCTTGAACTAAGATTATATCACTTTTATTATCATATTTTAGTGCATTATATATAGAGTTTTGTCTCTCTTTTCCACCCTCTGTTACCTTTATTACCTTATCTATTCCATATTGTTTACAATAATTTTCTACAAGGTTAACATTCTCTTTATTTGTAACTACTATTATATCATCAACTATATCACTTTTCTGTGCTACTTCAAGAGGTATTATAAAAAGTGGTTTTCCTTTATACTCAAGAAATTGCTTTGGATAACCTAATCCCATTCTTTTCCCTACTCCTGCAGCAGCAAGTATGAGAGTTACTTTAAAGTTACTACTGTACATCCTAGTCCTCCCTCTCCATGTCCTCCTATTCTGTACTCTTTTACATATCTACATCTCTTTAGATAGTTTAATATTCCCTCTCTCAATGCTCCTGTTCCTTTACCATGAATTACATACACTTCAGTATATGAGTTCATAACTGCTCTATCTAGGTAAGTTTCCAATTCATATACAGCCTCATCAACCATCTTACCTCTCAAGTCAATCTCATTTCTTACAGAAGTCTTAGTATGTGAGAAAGTATTATACTCCTTCTTAGCCTTTTCCTTTACAACTTTTACATCATCCATAGATACTTCTAACTTTAATATTCCAGCTTGTACTTGAACTGTCTCTTTTCCACCATTTATTTTTAAAACATTTGCAAATTGATTTAAGCTATTTACAAACACCTTGTCTCCAACTTTATAATCAACCTTTCTAGCAACTTTTGGTTTTTGTTCAACATTTTTATTTCTATCATCTTGAAGAGCTGATCTAAGCATATTAAGACTTTTTTGTACGTTCTTAACGTCCTCTTTCTTATTCTCTTCCTTTTGAATCTTTTCAACAAGAGCAACAGCCTTAGCTTGCATCTCCTTCATCATCTTGTCAGCTTTCTCGTATGCCTCTTTTAATATCTCATTTTTCTCTTTTTCCAATACTCTTAATTTTTCAGCATACTCATCTCTATCCCTTTGAGCTGCAGCCTTTAAAAACTCAACCTGTTGTTTCATAGACTCTAGCTCATCAGCTTTCTCTTTTATATTAGCTATCATCTTTTCTATCTTTTTATTATCATCACCTATATAGCTCTTAGCTCTTTCGATTACCTCATCAGATACCCCAAGTCTTTTAGCTATTGTAAGAGCATTACTCTCACCAGGTATACCTATTAATAATCTATAAGTTGGAGATAACGTATTTACATCAAATTCCATAGATGCAGTCTCTATTCCCTCCTCATTATATCCATGAGCTTTTACTTCACTGTAGTGAGTTGTGATAAAAGATTTACATTTTCTATCTCTTAAATAATCTATAACAGCCATAGCAAAAGCTGCTCCTTCAGCTGGGTCTGTTCCTGATCCTAACTCATCTAATAATACCAGTGAACTTCTATTTACACTTTCTAAAATCTCTTGTACATTCTTTAGATGTGCTGAGAATGACGAAAGAGATTGCTCTATACTCTGCTCATCTCCTATATCTGCATATACCCCTGTAAAGAAACCTATACTTGTATGCTCATGAGCTGGGATAGGTATTCCAGATAAAGCCATTAAAGTTAAAAGTCCTGCTGTTTTTAAAGCTACAGTTTTTCCTCCTGTATTTGGACCTGTGATAAGTAGAGTATTGTAATCTTTTCCTATTTCGAATGTTAATGGTACTATCTTATCAGCTGGTATAAATGGGTGTCTTGCTTCAACCAAACTCAACATCTCTCTATTATTTATATTTGGTATAACACAATTTTTCTCTATTCCATAAACAGCTCTAGCATTTAAAATATCAAGTGATAGTATTGCCTCTCCTACTGCATCTATATCTCCTCTATTATTTCTTACATGCTCAGTTATTCTAAGTAGTATCTTTCTTATCTCCTCTTTCTCTTTTAACTCTAACTCTCTCATCTTATTGTTTAAAGCTACTATTGATAGAGGTTCTATAAATACAGTTTGACCACTTGAAGATCTATCGTGCTCTATTCCCTTTATAAGTCCTTTAAAGTCAGCTTTTACAGGAACAACACTTCTACCATCTCTCTCAGTGATAATTCTCTCTTGAAACGCCTTAGCAAAACTTGGCTCATCAAATAACTCATCAAATTTTCTCTTTATATTCATTGAAAGAGTCTTCTTATGTAATCTTATATCTCTTAAATCTAAAGAGGCGTCATCTTTTATCTCTTTGTTATTATCTATAGCCTTATTTATGATATCTTCAATACTTCTCATAACTGGTACATCATGATATCTATCTTTTAAATCTCTATATTTTCCAAGGTCTTCCAATCTTGTCTTAAAAAGTCTAAAAATTCTTAAGTTAAAGTTTATATCCCAAAGATCCTCTACATCTAAGTATGTTCCTATAAGTTGAGATTTTTCAGTCATCTTACAAATATCTTTCATTCCTGCAGTTTCAAAACCACCATCATATTTTATAAAATCTGTAAAATCTCTAAGTATATCTAATTCTCTATTCAATGAACTAAAATCTTTTAATGGAGACAGATTCATTATCTTATAGTGATTCTCTTCTATCACACTATAAGCTGATAATTCCTCTCTCAATTTATCAAATTCTAATACTTTATAACTATGTCCATTCATTTTTTTACTCCCTATATTGTTATTTCATTCACTTTTTATTATACCATAAATCTTTTATTTTCCTAACTTTATTCAAGAAAATTTAAAAAAAACTTGAAATTTGCTTGATTTAATGATACAATTATATGCATTGTGTATGTAAGTTATTTTAAGAAAGGAGAGAATCAGAATGCAAAGATGTGAAATTACAGGAGTAGGACTAATCAGCGGAAACCAAATTTCTCACTCACACAGATTAACTAGAAGAGTTTGGAAACCAAATTTACAAGTTACTTCTATCAATGTAAACGGAACTCCAGTTAAAGTAAAAGTTTGTTCAAGAACTTTAAAAACTTTAAAAGGACTTAACGATGTAGAAGTTATGAAGTTCTTAAAAGCTAACGCAGCTACTTTAAGTACTAGACTTCAAAAAGCTATGGCAAAATAGTTTTAAGTCGATAAAAAAGACAGCTTAATTCAAAGCATGTCTTTTTTTATTTTTTGTTCCCTTTCTATCTTTACTCATCTTATTTTTTCCTCACTTGACCTTAGAACAATTCTATAGTTTATACTATCTTTGGAATATATCAAAAATTTAAGGAGTTTTTATGGAGAATATAAGTTTTTTTGAAAAAACCCCACCTCTAAAGCTTTTTTTTAAAGCTGCTATACCAGGGTCAATAGGTATGCTCGCCTCTGCTATCTATCTTTTTTTAGATGGTGTTATCATTAGTCGACTTCTTGGTGAAATAGCCTTTGCTGCCTTTAATATGACCATTCCTATTGTTGTCCTCAATTTTGGTATCTCTGATTTGATAGGGATTGGGTCCTCTGTAAGTATTGCTATTTTACTTGGAGAAAAAAGATTTGAGAAAGCTTCTAAACTTTTTTCGCTCTCTTGTTTTATCATATTTATATCTAGTACTCTCTCTGGAGTTATACTATTTTTCTTTGCACCAAATATCTTACATCTATTGGGAGCCACTGGAGAACTTGCAAGGCAATCTATAAAATATCTAAGAGTTTATTCTTTATTTTCCCCTCTTACTACTTGTATCTTTGCAGTAGATAACTATTTGAGAATCTGTGGAAAGATTAAGTTTAGTATGTTTTTAAATATTTTTATGTCTTTTTTATGTATCTCCTTAGAGATTTTGTTTCTCTATTTTTTTAAATTTGAATTGATAGGTGCTGCCCTTGCTAACTGTATAGCATTTTTCATATGTACACTTATAGCTTTTTCCCAATTTTTTAAAAATGATAGTAGTTTAAAATTTTGTAATTTTAAGATTGAGTATACTTATCTCAAATCAATATTTACAAATGGAATGCCTACATTTTTAAATAATGTAGCCAGTCGTATTACCAATATACTTTTTAACTACCTATTACTCTATCTTGGAGGGGTTTCAGCTGTCAGTGTCTATGGAATATTGATGTGTATTGAAGCTTTTATCCTTCCAGTTCTGTATGGAATGTGTGATGCTCTACAACCAGCTCTTGGTTATAACTGGGGAGCTAAAAATTATTCTCGTGTTAAAGTTATTGAAAAATACTGTCTTATTGCAAGTGCTATCACCTCAATAGTTACAAGTTCTATCATCTTCCTATTTACTGAAGAGATTGCCTCTCTATTTATTCCACAAAGAGATGATACCTTTACTTTAGCTATTCCTGCACTTATAATTTTTGCTACTACATATCTCACTAGATGGTTATCCTTTGCTATACAGAGTTTTATGTCTGCTATTGGAAAATTTCACTCAGCTACCTTTATCTCACTGTGTGTAACTTTTATCTTTCCAATACTATCTATCCCTCTTCTTTGGAGATTAAAGCTAACAGGACTTTGGTGGAATTCATCTATAACCTCTATTTTAACTGGAATTTTATCACTCTTCCTTTTAAAAAAATTATTAAAAAGTTTTAAATTAAAAAATTAATCATTAAAATTTAATACAAAAACTTGACTTTTTAAAAATAATATTTTATAATCATTTCAATAAATATTTTCAAGGGGGAGAGAGTAATGTTTATGATGGTTTTAAGGAATATCAAAAAATTAAATAATTTTTCTAGTATATTCCTAAGTATAAATCTGTCTATCTAAACATTATTTTATATATTTTATTTTAATGTAATTTAGCACTGATTCCTTTAGGAGTTAGTGCTTTTTTTTATAAAAATATCTGGAGGGAAAAATATGAAAAAATTTTTAAAACTTTTAACTTTTGGACTTTGTGCTTTTATGTTGGTATCTTGTAATGAGAAAGAGAGTGAAAACACTCTAGCTAGTGAAAAAACTTATGTTATTGCAACTAATGCTGAATATCCACCTTTTGAGTATTTAGAAAATGATAAAATTGTGGGGCTAGATGCGGATATTATAAGCGAAATAGCTAAAAAAACTGGCATAAAATATGAGTGGAAAAATATGAATTTTGATGGTTTGATTCCAGCTTTACAAACTAAAAAAATCGATGTTGCCATAGCTGGAATGAGTATTACTCCTGAAAGAGCAAAGGCCGTTAACTTCTCTATCCCTTATCTTACTTCAAATGTAGCTATCATAGCTAATAAAAGTAAACCTATAAATGGAAAAGAGGATCTAATCAATAAAACCTATGGTGCTGAATTAGGTACAACTAAAGAGGCTGTAGCTAGAAAGATCGAGGGAGCTTCTGTTGTTCCTTTCTCTTCAAACACTGCTGCCCTTGTTGCTTTAAAAAGTGGAAAAATTGATGGTATTGTTGTAGATGAAAGTGTTGCCAATAGCTTCGTCCAAAAAAATCCTGACTTAGTCCTTGTTACTTGTCTTGATGGAGAACCAAAAGCAATAGCTTTCAATAAAGACAGTGTTGCTCTAAAAGAAAAATTTGATAAAGCTTTAAAAGAGCTTTTAGATGATGGTACTATTGCTAAATTAAGAGAAAAATATGGGGTGTAGGTTATGGAAAAACTCTCATTTACATCATATATAATAGATAAAGATATTAAAGAGGAACTAAAAAAAGAGTTAGAAAGTTTTAACAATATATTAATCATAGGTGGAGAAACCTCTCTAGCTTCTATTGATAAAAAACTTAAATATGCTCTCACTAACCAGACTTATACTATTGAACTTTATGGTAAAGAGTGCTCACATTTTAATGTTGAAAGAATTTTAGCAAAAAATCTTGATAAAAAATTTGATATCGTTGTTGGAATTGGGGGTGGAAAAGCCCTTGATACAGCAAAATTAGTAGCTTTTAAATTAGGGATAAATATTTTAACTATCCCTACAATAGCTGCTACCTGTGCTGCTACATCATCTCTTTCTGTAGTTTATAATCAAAATGGAGCTTTTACTGAAATTATAAATTTTTCAGCTCCTCCTTTAAAAACCTTTATTGATTTAGAGACTTTAAAAAATGCTCCTAAAAAATATATTTGGGCTGGAATGGGTGATACCTTAGCAAAATTCTATGAGGTTGATATCAAAAGTAGATGGTCTATCAATTCTGGAAAGGAACTAAGTTATCAAAGTACTCTAGGTAGAACTATTAGTACTCTTTGCAGAGAACTTATCCTTAAATATGGAGAGAATGCTTTCTACTCTTCTGATATTGGAGAGGAGTTTAAAAATGTAATTCTCGCTATAATTGTTAATACTGGTTACACTTCTAATTTAGTAGAGGAGTATCTAAATGGAGCTATTGCTCACTCTGTATGCTATGGCCTAGGAAATATACACTCTATTGAAAAAAATCATCTCCACGGTGAGCTTGTAGCATATGGTATCTTAATTCAACTACTAGTTGAGGATAATTATTCAGAATATGAAAAACTTATTGATTTTTATAATAAATTGAAATATCCTACTAAATTAGAGGATTTTATAGAGATTAAAAATTTTAAAGGTATTGAAGATAAAATTATAGATATTATAATAAACTCACCAGATATGCCAGATCTTTTTAAGATGGGCTTTGAATTGGATAGAGAAAAATTTAAATCTGCACTATATGGGAGGAAAGTATGAGAGAGATAATAGCTGATAAATTTAAAGTAAGAAATTATTCTATGGGAGATAAATTTAAAAAGAGTTTATCTAACTACTCTTTGATAAATTTAGGAATAGGAGATTTAGATATTCATACTGATAAAAAAATAGTTGAAAAAGCTATGAATGATGCTTTAAATGGATATACTCACTATACAAATCCCTATGGATACATTGAACTTCGTGAAGAGATAGTAAATTATCATATGAGTAGATTTAAAAATTATAACTTCTCTATAGAGGATACTTTTATCACAACTGGGGCTTGCCATGCTCTATACTTAGCTTTTAAAGCTATTCTTAACAAAGATGATGAGGTTATTTTACTCGCTCCATATTTTCCCATATATGCTGATCAGATAAAACTTTCTGATGGTATTCCTGTAATTGTTGAAACAAAATTAGAAAATGAGTTTCAACTTATAAAAGAGGATATTGAAAAGGTTATAACAGATAAAACTAAGGCTATTGTAATAAATACTCCATCTAATCCAACTGGAGTTTGTTACAACGAGAAAAGTTTAAATATCATAAAAGAATTGGCAGAAAAATATGATTTTTTAGTTATAGCTGATGATGTTTACGATTTTTATTCATATGAAAATAGCTTTACTCCAATATTTACTCTGGAAGGCATGGATAAAAGAACTTTATCTATTTGTAGTTTTTCAAAAGATTTTGCTATGACTGGGTGGAGAATAGGATATACTATATCAAAGGTTCCAAATCTTATTGAGACTATGGAGTATATTAATGAGAGTATTATATATAGTGCTCCCTCTGTGTCTCAAAGAGCTGCTCTTTATGCTCTAAAAGATTTTGATAGAATAAAGAAAGAGGTAGTTCCTATATTTAAAGAGAGAATTGAATACTCGTATAATAGAATAAAAAATATTCCATATTTAAAAGCCTTTAAGTCACAAGGAGGAATATATCTATTTGTTAATATTGAGAAAACAAAACTTTCAACTCAAGAGTTTGTAGATTTAGTTTTTGATAAGCTGAATATTATTTTATTAAATGGTGAATCTTTTGGAGCTCCTAATTATATTAGAATAGCTTGTACTCTAGATATCTCTATATTAAAAGAGGCTTTTGATAGATTAGAAACTTTAAAATTCTGATTACTGCTCTCTTATTCAAATAAAATTAATAATTATTTATTAATTATCTTAAGAAGTTGATTAACTAAAGCTAATTATATATTTTCTTTTTGCTTAGTTAATCTAACTTCTTTTTATAAATAATTTTTGATTAGTTCAATTTTATCTTAATTTTTTATTATCTGATACTCTAATACTTTTAGTTTTCTATCTCCAGGTTCTGCTAAACCATTTGTCGCTTCACCCTCATCAATCCCTTTTATTTTTAGTTTTTCCTTTGGATAGCTCTCTTTTCTTTCTAGTATTAAATTTTCCATATGTTTATTTAAATCTTTTATTATTTTTTCATTCCCTGTTATCCAATACTCCTTACCACTTTTCGAATCTTCAAATATTCTAATTTCATGCCCATAAGTATAGACTCCTTCATACTCCTTTATCTTACTACTACTACAGCCATACAATGCTCCTAATATAATTATTATAGCTCCTATTTTCATATATCCCACTCCTTTTTTAGTTATTTTATCTAAAAAGAAAAAAGGCTGGAATTGTCTTCCAGCCCAGTTAACTAAAATTACTTTTCAATTCTTGTATAAGGAATTAAAGCGATATTTCTAGCTCTTTTTATAGCTTTAGCTATCTTTCTTTGTAACTTAGCGTTAGCTCCAGTTACTCTTGAAGGATTGATTTTTCCTTTATCAGATACGAATCTTTTTAAAAGATCTACGTTTTTATAATCAATTTCTTCAGCTTTAACTCTTAATTTAGCTCTTCTTCTTCTGAATTCTGCCATTTTTTTAACCTCCTCTTGATTTTTAACATTAACCGATTATTAGTCTTGTTTAACTATGATGTATCTTAATACTTCTTCTACGATGTTTAGTTTTAATTCAACATCTGATAATACAGTTCCGTCAATTTCAAAAGTAGTTAATACATAGAAACCAGTTTTCTTCTTATCAATTGGATAAGCTAATTTTCTTTCTCCCCATTTTTCGCTCTTTTGAATGTTAGCTCCTGCAGCAGTTAAAACTCCAGTTACTTTTTCAATTACAGCCTCTCTACCTTCTTCAAGTACAGTTGGGTTGATAATGAACATAATTTCGTATTTTTTCATTGTTTAACCTCCTCCCTATGGTTTTAGCCCAAAACACTATCGTTTTTGAGCAGGGTCGTTTTATATTTTATCATACTCTACTAAGAATTTCAAGTATTTTTTATCTTTTTCTTACCCAAGGTGGTAAATCTAAGTTAGTCTTCTCTGTTTCTTCTCTTGTTTCAGTTGCAGCTTTCTCATTTTTAGCTGTATCTATACTTATGAATGGCTCATTTTTTTCCTCTTCATTAGCAAAGTTATTAGCTATAATTGTAACTTGAACTCTATCTCCAAATTCTGGTTCAATAACAAGTCCAAACATTACGTCATCAGCTGTTTTTCCAGCTGCATCTCTTACCATATCAGAGATAGTTTGAGCTTCCATAAGTGTAATATCTGGTGCCCCTGTAATATTGATAAGTATCTTACTAGCACCAAGGATAGATTTCTCTAATAGTGGAGATAATAATGCTTTTTCTGTTGCTTTTATAGCTCTGTTTTCTCCTTCTCCCTCTCCAAATCCTAATACTGCTATTCCAGAGTTTAACATCGTTGCTTTAATATCAGCAAAGTCTAGGTTGATAAGTCCGTTTCCGATCATTAGATCTGCTACACCTCTTATACCTATCTTTAAAATATTATTTGCTTCTTTAAAAGCATTTTGTAATGTTATTGTCTTATCTGGTAATTCAAATAGTTTATCATTTGGTATAATTACTAAAGCATCTACTGCTTTTTTCAGATTCTCTATACCTATATCTGCATTATTTTTTCTCTTTCTTCCTTCAAAAGAGAAAGGTCTTGTTACAACAGCAACTGTTAATACTCCTAATTCCTTTGCTACTCTTGCAATTACTGGAGCTGAACCTGTTCCTGTTCCTCCACCCATACCTGCTGTAATGAATAACATATCTGTATCTTCTAGTAGATTTTTTATCTTCTCTACATCCTCTTCAGCTGCCTGTCTTCCTATCTCTGGATCTGCTCCAGCTCCAAGTCCTCTTGTCAGTTTTTCCCCTAGTTGAATTCTTACATCCGCTAATGACTTCCCTAAATCTTGAGCATCTGTATTAGCTGCTATATACTCTACTCCTCCTACACCAGAAGCTATCATATCGTTTATAGCATTTCCTCCTGCTCCTCCTGCTCCTAATACTTTTATTTTAACTAAATCTTGATCAAGTAACATCTTTTTCGCCCCTCCCTTTCTTAAATAAAGTTAGAAAACCAATTTTTTATAGCTTTCACCACTCCATTTGTTTTTTCTATTTTCTCTTCTTCTACTATTTCTTCTTCTAACATTTTAGTTAAATCTTCTTCTACATTTATTGGTGGAACAATTTTTTCATTTTTTACTTGTATTTCTTGATGAGTATAGCTACCTGTTCTCATCTTTCTATCCTCTTCTTCCATCACTTCATAAAAAAGTCCAATTACTGTTGCCATATTTGTAGTAACTTCTTCCAATCCACTGAACTCACTCGGTAGTACCCTTCTTGCAACATATCCAGTTTTTTTATTTATCTTTTCTAGTAACTTTTCTGTATTTATTATTTTATCAGAGATTACTCCCCCTGTTAAAACCAAACCTTTTCCTAAATATCCATTAAATCCAGATTTCTCTATAGTAGTATCTATATAATCAATTATCTCCTCAACCCTTGCATTTATAAAATCTTCCAATTCAAGAGCCGATATATGCTTTCCATCTCCATAATATATATATCCATCTGGTGATATATCTCTATCTCTATACTTATTTAAAATTTCAATTGCATCTTCATCATCTGTAAGCTTTAAAATATATACTAAATCGCTTTTAAAATGCATTCCACCTAACGGAATAGTTTTTGTATAAATTAATTTATCATTTTTATAAAGAATGATGTCTGTACTTCCCTCTCCAATATCAGCAAGGGCTACTCCCATTCTTTTATCCTCTTCTCCTAATGTAGATTTAGCTGAAGCATAGGCATTTAAAACTATATTCTCTACATCTATACCAATTCTATTTATAATCTCTACTAATTTAGCTACTCTCTTCTTATCTGTATAAATTAGGTGAACATCACCTTGTAGCTTACTTCCTAATATTCCCATTGGATTTTTTATAATTCCAGAATTATCTACTTTTATATTATATATCTCTGTTTTTATTATCTGTTCTTCAGGAGAAAGCACCTTTTTCTCTGCTTCTACTAATAGAGCTTTCATCTGTTCCTCAGTTACTTCTGTCTCTGAAAAATTATACTCTATATTTATAGTTCTTGATTTTATACTATCTCCACTTATTCCAATAGTTACAGCTTCTATCTCTTGATCTGTAGCCATTCTCAATTTTTCCACAACACTATTTATTGACCTAGATAATAACTCTCCATCTCTAATCTCATTTTTTACTATTCCATGACTTGGTCCCTCAACATACTTTAAGACTCTTAATACCTCTCCATTTGAAGAAAGCTCTCCAGTGATGGCTTTAATTTTTCCATTACCTATATCTATTACAGTTTTTACAATTTTATCTCTACTTATCATCACTTTTCTTCTCCTCCAAACTTTTAACTATAAAGTCATTAAATCTTATATCTATATACTCTATTTTTTTAGTTTTAGCAAGCTCATTATACAAAGTTTCTAAAACTTTATACTTTTCATCCTCTACTTCTAAATTTGTTTTTATAATTGTTCCATCTAATAGTATTATCTCTATACAACTTTCATCCTTAATATGAATCTGAGATATCAATACTTTTAATAGAGTTTCATCTAATCTTTTACTCAATTCTAAAAGCTTATCTATATCTTCAAAATCCTTCACTACCAAAAAATAAGTATCCTTCTCTTGCTGCTCTTTTAAGTAACCAAATATCTTTCCATTACTATCTATTAAAAAAATTCTATTTTTTGTTTGAAGATAATAAGCCGTTTCTTTCTCTTTTATATCTATCTCTAATTTTCCTAAACCTAAGACATTTATTTTAACATCTTCTATTCTAATATCTTTTTTCAAATACTCTTCTAAACTTTCTAAATCAATAGTCCATATGTTACTATTATAAATTATTTTTATCATTTCTGTCAATTCACTTGACAATATTTTTGAATTACTTTCTACTTTAATCTCTTTTATTTTAAAAAAATCTAAAGTTAAAAATTTACAAGGAATTAAATATAACATCCAACTAAATAAAAATATAAATACTAGTCTTATTGTAAATTTCAAAAGAAAACTCTCCTTACTTTTTAAACGTATCTACCATTATTTTAACTAAGTCATCAAAAGTATAACCCTTTAGTGTTCCTAGATCTGGAACCAAGCTAGTTTTTGTCATACCTGGACATGTATTTACCTCTAAGAAATATACCTCTCCATCTTTTAGCATAAAGTCACTTCTTGATATACCTTTAAGTCCAATAGTTTTATGAATTTTTACTGCATTTTCCATAGCCTTATCATAAGCTTTTTTATCTATCTTAGCTGGGTACTCATGTATAGATCCACCAACTGCATATTTAGACTCATAGTCATAAAACTTATTTTTAGGAATAATTCTCAATACTCCTAATCCTTCGCCATTAATTACTCCAACTGTTAACTCTTCTCCCTGTATCATCTCTTCAATAAGAGGTTTTCTTCCCTCTAAAGCTTTTACAGCTTCCCTTACCTCTTCCTTTGAATGACAAAAATATATTCCTACACTTGAACCATCTCTTGATGGTTTTACTATTACTGGAAACTCTTCAATCTCTTCAATAGAATTATACGTTTTGGGAGTCTTTATTCCTACAGATTCAGCTATAGCCTTAGTATAAGCTTTATCCATAGTTACTGCACTTTCCATAGCTCCAGACCCAGTATATGGTTTTCCTAACATATCTAATAAACCTTGGAAAGTTCCATTCTCTCCATATCCTCCATGTAATGCTATATAAGCTAAATCATACTCGTTTTCTGTGAAAGCTGTTATAAGATTTTTCTCAGTTACATCTACTCCATAAGCATCATATCCCTGAGCTTGTAAACTTTCTAAAACGGCAGCTCCACTCCTTAAAGATACCTCTCTTTCAGAAGATATCCCACCCATAAATACCGCTATTTTCATTTTCCACCTCTATAATACTCTATTATTTTTTAATATTATTATTTCCTCTTCAAGTTGAACGTCATATAACTCTTTTATCTTAGATTTTACTAAAGTTAAGATATTAGAGATATCTTCAAATGTTGCATCTCCATGATTTACTATAAAATTTGGGTGTTTTGGAGATATCTCAGCACCACCAACTCTAGTTCCTTTAAGTCCAGCTTCTGATATCAGTCTAGCTGAAAAATCTCCTGCTGGATTTTTAAATGTACTTCCTAGATTTGGTTTGTCTAATGGTTGCTTACTCTCTCTTAAAGCTTGAATTTCTATAACTTTTTGTAAATCAAATCCTCTTTTAAATTCAAATGTTGCACTTATGATTACCCATTTTTTCTCCTGTATCTCTGTACTTCTATAAGAGAACTTGATCTCTTCCTTTTTCAACGTTCTTATTTGATGATTTTCATCAAATATCTCTATCTCTTTTATACAATCGAAAATCTCACTTCCATAGGCTCCTCCATTCATATAGACAAGCCCTCCTACACTTCCTGGGATTCCAGCTAAGTTCTCTAAGCCAGAATAATTGTTTCTATTCATAAAAGCTGTTAATTTATTAAAATCCAATCCTGCTCCAACTTTTACAATACCTTCACTTAGCTCCTCAACCTTATTTAATTCCTTTAAAGATACGAAAGTTATATCTAAATCTCCTTCATCTATTAGAGTATTTGTTCCATTTCCTATTAAAAATATATTATCGTACTTTTCAAATATCTCTTTTAATTCATTTTTATTCTCAACTATTATAAATCTTTTTGCCACTCCTCCAATTTTCATATTAGAGTGATTTTTCATATTGTGATTTTCAAGTATTCTCATTATCTATATTTCCCTTCTAATTTTTCTGCAGCTCTATGGGCAATCTTCGATATATCTCCAGCTCCCATAAACATAAATACTCTATTCCCCTCAAAATTCATCAACATCTCATCTATATTTTGTGGATTTTTCTCAATAACCACTTTAGGATTAGCAATTATACTTTGTAGATCCTCTATTGTTACTCCAAAATTATCCTTTTCTCCAGCACTATATATAGGTAAAAGTATAACTTCATCTGCTAGATCAAAGGCATTTTTAAAGTTATCTAATAGAAACTTGACTCTACTGTAACGATGTGGTTGAAAAATAACAGTTATTCCACTATTTTCTATTGATCTAGCTCCTTGTAAAGTAGCCTTTATCTCTGTAGGATGATGGGCATAGTCATCAATTACCTTTATTCCATTTCCACTGTATAATATCTCATATCTTCTTTTAGAACCTCTAAATTTTTCAAAGGCTCTCTCTATATCCTTCTCCTCTAGTCCAAACTCAAGTGCTAAATAGATAACTGGAAGAGAGTTTAAAATATTGTGCTCTCCAGGAATATAAAGAGTAAATCTTCCTACCTTCTCACCTTTTATCATTACATCATAACTTGTTTTTCCAGCTTCTATTACAATATTATCAGCAAATATATCAGCTGTTCTGTCTTTTATACTATATCTAGTTATCTTTTTATCCTCTTTAGTTGCTGCTAATCCTCTTAAGATTTCACAGTCAGAACATATAAATACCTCTTCAGAAGTTTGATCTATAAACTTAGAAAAAGATTTAATTATATTTTCTAGTGAACCATGATTTTCTAAATGATCAGCCTCTATATTTGTTATTATTGAATACTTTGGATTCATATATAAGAAAGAATTATCACTCTCATCAGCTTCAGCTATAAAAAAGCTTGATTTTCCTGGTTTTGCATTTGAACCTATCTCAGGTAAGATTCCTCCTACAACAATAGTTGGATCTAATGGTAACATTACAGATGCTGCCATTGAACTTGTTGTTGTTTTTCCATGAGTTCCTGCTACTGCTATTCCACTCTCTTCATTTAAAAGCATAGCCAGTAACTCTCCTCTTTTAACAACTTTTATACCATTTTCTAAAGCGTATATATACTCTGGGTTCTCTTTCTTTATAGCACTTGAAGCTATAATCATATCAAAATTTTTACCCTCTAAATTCTTTTCTGAGTGTTCATTATGAACTACTATTCCTATACTCTCTAACTCATCAGTTACATAAGAACGGCTTAAGTCACTTCCCTCTACTTCATAACCCTTGCACTTCATAATTTTTGCAAGTCCACTCATTCCTATCCCATTTATTCCTATAAAATATATCTTTTTCAACTTATTTCCTCCAAATATCAAGAGATTCTATTATCTTTTCAGCTGCATTTTCCTGCTTTAAGTTTCTAATATTTATCTTCATAATATCCAACTCATTTTTATTTCCCAATAATTCAAAAGCCTTCTCTATAGCAAGATTTGCCTCTGAATTTTTATACATCAAGGCTGCCCCTACATCTTTTAAAAGCTTTCCATTTGCATACTGTCCAACTTTTATAGAGTTATAAGGTATTACAACTGCTGGTTTTCCCAACTGTATTATCTCTGAAATAGTAAGAGCCCCTGCACGACACACCACTAAATCTGCAGCTGCCATTATATTTATCATATTTTCAAAATATGGTCTTACTGTGTCTTGAATTTTTGCTCTTCCTATACTTTTAGATATCTCATCATAATTTTTTTCACCAGTTGCCCAATACAATCTTATGTTCTTATCCTCTAATATTCTATCCCAATTTTTTAAAACAGCATCATTTATCTCTTTTGCCCCTAAACTTCCCCCTGTTATCAGAAGAATTTTCTCATTAGGCTCTACCTTTAATTTCTCTCTCTCTTTCTGCCCTTTTATACTATATATCTCTTCTCTTAGTGGATTCCCTGTTACTAAACATTTAGCTTGATACTTCATTGGAATATCATCATATGTTTTTTCAAAGGCTAAAAATATCTTCTTAGCAAATCTATAAAATAATTTATTTGTTCCACCTAAATTAGCATTTTGTTCCTGAAGATAGATTTTTTTACCAAATAGTACTCCACCTACTAATACTGGAATTGATATATAATTTCCAAATCCTATAATAGCATCTGGCTTCTCTTTAAAAACTAAGGCTATTCCTTGAAATACTCCTCTAATATATCCAAATATATTCTTTAATGTTCTTGGAGGAGCTATGTTCAATCCTATAAATTTAAACCCTGCTTTAGGAACTATGTCCTTCTCCATTCTTATACTTGTTCCTACAAAAAGTACCTCTACACCCTTTTTTCTTAAAGCTTCCGCCACTGAAAGTGCTGGATAAATATGTCCTCCAGTTCCTCCTGTTGTTAAGATTACTTTTTTCAAATATCTCACCTACCGAAAATCTCTCTCACTAATTCTTTAAATACTTGTCCTCTATGTTCAAAATTTTTAAATTGGTCATAACTAGAAGTAGCTGGAGAAAATAGTACAACTCTTTTCTCATCTTTTGAAAATCTTCTTTTGATATCCTCTAGACAGATTTTTAACTCTTTCAAAAGAAATACTTTATTCTTATCATAACCTAATTCTAATACTCTCCTATTTAATTCCTCAGCTATATCCCCAATTAAGTATACATAGCTAGTATGCTCCTTTATTAGCTCCACTAATGGTGTCCAGTCAAGTTTTTTATCATAACCACCACATATAAGTATACAATCCTTATAAGCTTCCACTGCAAAGGCTGTAGAATCTATATTTGTTCCTTTAGAATCATTGATAAACTCAATATTACCATAGGAGAAAAAATCCTCCATTCTATGTTCTAAAGTTTTTGTGTTATATAAAAACTCTCTTATTTTACTATTTTCTATTCCACATAGCTTTCCTGCTGAAACTATGAAAAGTGTATTTTCTAAATTATGTTTACCCTTTAATGATAGTTTCTCAGTTTCCAAAACCTCTTCATCTTTCCAAAAAAGTTTTCCCGCCATCACATAACAATCTTTTTTTGTTTTTTGTGACAACTCTATTTTTGAACCTGGAATTAAAGCTATTCTATCCATTACCTCTTGGCAATCAGTATTCAACAAAAAATACTCCTCTTTACTCTGATTTTTACAGATATTAAACTTTGTATCATAGTACTCATCTACACTACTGTATCTCGATAGATGATCTGGAGTAAGGTTGATTACCATAGATATAAATGGCTTAAATATTCTAAGATTTTCTAATTGGAATGAACTTAATTCCAATACCACATAATCTAACTCTTTCTTTTCTAAAAGAAGTTCTGCAAAACTTTTTCCAATATTTCCAGCATACTCAGCTCTAAAACCAGCGTATTGAAGTAGCTCTGTTATCTTTGTGGTAACAGTTGTTTTTCCATTAGTCCCTGTTACAGCTATAATATTTGCATGAATATTATATTGTACCATATATTCATAGCATAATTCAATTTCATCTATAACTTTTATTTGATTTTTTTTTGCTTCCAATACCAATTTATTATATGGAACACCTGGACTCTTTATAAACACTTCTATTCCATCTAATAAATTTAATCCCTCTTCAGAAGTTATTCCTAATTTATCATCAACTAAGATTACATCATAACCTAAGTATTCTAAAAGCTTTTTAGCACCAATACCACTTACCCCAGCTCCAAAAACCATTGCTTTTCTCATAAAATTACCTCTCTTTTTACTGTCTCCTAGATATACTTATAACCACGGCTATTTTTTCACCGTGGTTATATTTTTTAAAGTATTCCTCTCATTCTTATTATTCCTAAAGCTATTATTCCAAACATCAATGTTGCTATCCAGAATCTCATAGTTACTTTAGTTTCAGCAAGTCCACACAATTCAAAATGGTGATGAATTGGAGCCATTTTAAATACTCTTTTTCCTCTTAATTTGAAAGATCCCACTTGAATTATTACAGATAGTGCTTCCATAACAAAGATACCACCTATTATTGGCAGAATTAACTCTTGTTTTAGTAGAATAGCTACTACTCCTAAAACTCCTCCCAATGTTAAAGAACCTGTATCTCCCATAAATATCTGTGCTGGATAGAAGTTATACCATAAAAATCCTAATCCCGCTCCACAGACTGCTGATAAAAATACTGTTATCTCTCCTGAACCCTCTATATAGAAAAGATTTAAGTGTCTACTTAACTCTGTATGTCCAGTAAAATATGCTACTACTCCTAATATAGCCGAACAGATAACCATTGGCATTATAGCAAGTCCATCTAATCCATCAGTTATATTAACTGCATTAGATGTTCCCATCAGAATTATTAAGATAAATATCAACATTCCAACTCCACCAATATATAACATATTTTCTGAATATATTGGATTTATTATTGAAAGGTCTATAGTTCTATCTCCTGTAAGTCCAAAATAACTTACAAATAACCATACCAATATAGCTATCAAACCTTGACCTAAAAGCTTTTTCTTCCCTGATAATCCCTTCTTATTTACAGTAAATTTCTTATAATCATCAATAAATCCTATTCCAGCAAATCCCATCATTGTTATCAATAAAAGAATTATTATAGGATTTGTAATATCTGTAATCATTAAACTTGTAGCTAATATTGTTAAAATCATTAAAACTCCTCCCATTGTTGGAGTTCCTTTCTTAGACATATGAGAAGCTGGTCCCTCTTCCCTTATCTTTTCACCAAACTTTTTCACCTTTAAATAATTAATAAAAGGTTTTCCAGCTATTAATACTATTACAAAAGCTAACATAAATGCCATAAAGCTTCTTAAATAGATAGATTTTAAAAATTGTAAACTTTCTACATACTCACCAATTAAATAAAACATCTTATCTCCTATCCCTCTATAATCTCTTCCATTTTCATTCCTCTAGATCCCTTCAAAAGTACAGCTTTTCTCTCTAAAGGACTCTTTTTTATCTTCTCTGATATTCTTTTCTTATCTTGGAAATGCTCTATTTTATCACTATTCTCTAAAAGTGATTGAGCCTCCTTCATTCTTTCTCCATAAATATATATCTTATCTACTCTTATACTTAAAGCTTTCTCCAGTACTTGCTTATGATACTCTATCTCGTTCTCTCCTAGCTCTAACATATCCCCTAAAACAACTATCTTCTCTCTTTCGTTATACAACTTATCAAATGTCTCTAAAGAGTAATTCATAGAGATAGGGCTAGCATTATAGGCATCATTTATATAGATGATACTATCTTTCTCAATTTTTTGAAATCTCATAGGTGTCAATTCAAGATTTTGAAAACCTTTTTGAATTAACGAGGAATCTATTTTTAATTTTTTACCTATGACAACAGACATAGCAGCATTTAAACAATTATGCTTACCATTTAAACCTACATGATAATTTTCTCCATCTAGCATAAATTCTAAACCACTTTCCATATCTTGGAAATCTCTTATCTGCTCTTTACAATTATCCCCAAATCCAACAGTTACCCCTGCCAAATTTCTTAAATAAAAATCATCTCCATAAACTATTAAGTTTTCTTCCGAAATATATTTTATCATCTCGCCCTTAGCTTTAAAAACATTCTCTCTTGTTTTTAAGAACTCTAAGTGAGAATCTCCAATATTTGTTATAATTCCATAATCGGGGCTAGATATCTCACATAACTTATCTATCTCTCCAAAACCACTCATTCCCATTTCAAGAACAGCTATCTCATCCCCATCTTCTAACTGTAAAATTGTAAATGGCAATCCAATATGGTTATTATAGTTTCCTTCTGTCTTTTTGCATCTATATTTTTGTGATAAAACTGAGTATACCATATCTTTAGTAGTTGTTTTACCATTACTTCCTGTTATACCTATTATTACAAGCTTTAAAGCCTTTCTATAATCTCTGGCTAGTTCTTGCATAGTTACTATAGTATCTTCCACTTTAATAACCCTTTTATCGCTTCCTAGATAGTTATCAGCTATTACTAATGTAGCTCCCTTTTCTAAAACTTCATCTATATAGTTATTCCCAGTGTTTATAGCAAAAAAAAGTGAATTCTCTTTTACTTTTCTACTATCCATAACTACATTTGCTATCTCTTTTAAATTTAATAAATTATATTTTTGTTGTAGTATCTCTGTAAGAATTTTCATAATTTTTACCCAAATTAATTATAAAACTAATCTACCCTTCCTTAATTTATCACGAACATTTTATTTTACCATTAATATAGTGAGAATACAATTAACTTTTATATATTTTTCAATAAAATTTATAGTTTTTTTAATTTATTTTTTAAACTCTATTTTTAGTTATTTTTTTCCAAATTAACTGCAAAATCTAAAAGATTTCTATAGCATTTCACATTTAATTTTTTTATCTTTTCTAGATGCTCTACACCATGACCAGTTTCAACTAAAATAGGTGTCACTCTTGCATTTATACCAGCTTCTACATCACTGATATTGTCCCCTACCATAAAAGACTTTTCTCTATCTATATTAAACTCTCTTATTGCTTCTTCTAACATTCCAGGATTAGGCTTTCTACATTCGCACTCTACCTTGTACTTACCTACACCTTTCTCTGGATGATGAGGACAGTAGTAAAACTTCTCTATTCTTATACCATCTTTTTCTAAAATATCACTAATATGATTATTTAACTTTATTAAATCTTCTTCTGTATAGTATCCTCTAGCTATTCCAGATTGATTTGTTACAACTACAAATATATATCCCAAGTTAGACAAAATTTTTAAGCCCTCTACTACTCCCTCTTCAAATTCAAAATCCTCTATCTTATGTAAATAATCCTTTTCTACATTTATTGTTCCATCTCTATCCAGAATAATAGCTTTATTCATTGTTCGCCCTCCTTTTAAAGTCAAAAATTATTTATAGTTAAACAGTTACAAAAAATAAAAAAAAAGCTTGGCAAGTTCCTATCCTCCC
>UMEL01053125.1_pt1 | contig 26285 bp, 29 predicted proteins | sample 1964741 | NCBI WGS metagenome assembly UMEL01 (sample SAMEA4836019, study PRJEB28245) | human gut metagenome | biome: gut microbiome; material: fecal sample | place: Denmark | collected 2008
GTTCTTTTTCAAAGGATTCTTCCAGTCTTTCGAACATTTGATTAAATTTATGAGATAATTCATACAATTCATCTCTTACTTTCGGCAATGAAAGCCTTTTTGTAAGATCCTTTCCATAACTGATATTCTCTACCTGATCACAGATCAGATCCACCTGCTTTAATGCACGTTTCAGCATAAAATATCCTGTCATTGCTATCAATAAAATGAACACGGGATATAAGATGATCATCATTTTCTGAGATGTTGTCATAAATACTTCAATCGCATGAATGGATGTGATCCCCCTGATCCATATAGCCTTATACTTTCCATAGGTATGCACACTGTCATATACCATCCATTTGCTGCTACCGGATGTAATGACCCTCGGTGTATGAGACTTTAAGATCGTCTGTTTCGGAAATTTCTCTGGCATTGTACCATATAATAATTTCCCGTTGTCATCATAGACACAAAACATGACTCCATCCTGATAAAACTGAGTATCTTCTGATAAATAATAGGTCCCATCCTGAAATTGAAAGTTCGCAGAAAATCCAGTCACTGCCGCACTGACTTCTTCTTCTGTCGCTGAAATCCCGACTTTGTCGACAAAGTAAAACATAAAGACAAGAACCATTCCTAAAATAAGTGCAATGATCCCTGTATACCATAATGTGACCTTTTTCTTGATCGTCATCTGCTTCATCATTCTTCCCTCATCACATAGCCTGTTCCGCGTACCGTATGGATCAGTTTTTTCTCATATCCTGCATCAATTTTCTTTCGGAGATATCTTATATATACATCAATAACATTCGACCCTCCCTCATAATCATAATTCCATGCATTTTGTTCAATCTGCTGCCTCGTCATCACGATATTCTGATTCCGCATCAGACATTCTAACACCATAAATTCTTTTGACGACAAACTGATCTCTTTTCCAGCTCTTGTCACAATTCTTGTATCCCGATCCAGAGTAAGATCTGCAATCTTTAACTGATTCGTTACAAATTGGGGTTTTCTCCGCATCATCACGCGGATTCTTGCGAGTAACTCTTCAAACGCGAATGGCTTGATCAGATAATCATCGGCCCCTAGGTCAAGCCCCTTTACCCGGTCCTCAATACCATCCCTTGCAGTCAGTAAGAGAATTGGTGTATCATTTCCCATCTGCCTGACTTCCTTTAAAACCGCAAAACCATCCTTCCCAGGAAGCATGATGTCGAGAAGAACTCCATCATACGATGTCATCTCCATATAATCTAGCGCTTCTTCTCCATCTCCACAGGCATCCACACTATAATGCTCTCTTACCAGACGTTTCTTTATAATATTTCTTAAATCTTTTTCATCTTCAACAACTAATATTCTCATAATGCCTTTATTATAATACAATCTGTTTTTTGAATCTAGCACCTATTTTTAATGTTATTTTAATGTTTATTGGTTATGCTATTTATAACAAAAGGAAATCTATCCCAACCAAAGAAAGGAGTTTACAATGAAAAAAATATTATATTTATTCTTCACATGTTCTATCATTTTTGCTTTTGCAGGATGCAGTCCTTCAAAGAAAGATTCTGCCGAGGCTACCACAACACAGGAAATTGCAACAACAACTTCCACTACAGAAAATACCACTGATTCTTCTACCTCTGATTCAGATGCCAAGAATGATTCTTATGATTTTTCAGCTTATAAAAAAAGAATCAAAAAACTCACTAAAAAAGTAAATAATGCTGCATCTTCTTCCAATGCATCTGTCAACGAAAAACGTTTTTACACTTTGAAAAAGGAACTTGATGTGGTTGATGATGAACTTGATCATCTGGATGATGAATTTGAGCATGCTTATGAAAGCGGTAAACTAAGCTTCAAAGTTTATAAATCCAGAGAAAAGACAATAGAAAAATTGGAAGATCAGCTTGATCTTTTAGAAGATGCCTTGGAAAATAAATTTGGAATTGATGATTAGAAAAAAAAGATGCCATTGTAATTTTGGCATCTTTCTTTTTCCATCTCAGTAAAATTTATTCCCAATCATTTTTTACTTCTTCTAATTTGCTTCTTAACGTCTTTTCAAGCCCAACAAATGCTGGAATGAAACTATCACGGATCAATAATATCATCTCATCAACTTCTTGCTCATTATATATATGAACAGATGTATTTCTTTTTTTTAACATCAATAGCCATACCGCTGCATCATCTACAAAACCAAGTTTATATCCTAACTGTAAAATCTCTCTTGGTGACCCAGTTGCCGCTCCGTCTGCTCCGTGCATTTTTAATATCTCTTGTAATGCCTTCCATGCAAGCTCAAATGTCAAATTAAATTGTCCGATTACGCCTGTTCTGTAAATATCATTATTATCTGCCATTTCAAAATCTGCACTTTTTAACACTTCAAGACAATTCGAAAAGTTCTCAAGCTTTTTCATATATTATCACACCATCCTTTTCTATTTCTTGTTTTAATTCCTCTGAAATTGGCTTATCTGCTTCTACCACATCAAAACTTAAAAGAGAATGTACTTTTTCTTTAATATCCCAATAAAAAGAGTCAAAATCTCCGCCATATACAGCAATATCAATATCACTTCTCTCTGTATTGTCACCTCTTGCTCTCGATCCAAATAAAATTACTTTATTGATTGAATATTTTTTTGCAAATGCAGAAATGTCCTTTAAAACTCTTTCTGGAATATTGTATTTCATACCCTGCTGCCTCCTGATTTTCTACATTAAATGGAATCTTATGTCTTGGAAATATTATAACATCTTTTATATCTCCAGTAAATCTTCCAATTTATATCCTAATAATGCAAACCAATTACATCTCCTTTTTCTTGATGATCAAAAAAAAGATGCCATTGTAGTTTTGGCATCTTTTTTTCCATGTATCTCTTTGCTATTATTGTTTTCTTATTTAAAATGTATGCAGATTATTCCACTTTAATCCATCTCTGTCTTTTGCCCATTTAATGTATGTCTTCTTTGCTTTCTTTGGCACATAGACTTTATTAAAGATTGGAAGAGCTGTGAATTCATTTCCTTTGAATTTGCTCACGATCACTGGTGGTTTTGTTCCGTGGAAATATACGGTAGCACTATCTCCAAAGAACATCCAATCTTCTACGACTTTCTTCACAGATTTTGGAATATGTACCTGATTCTTCGTGCCAATCTTGCCCATCACAGAAACTGTATCATCAATCACTTTTACTTTGGATGGAATTGTGATCTTCTTTGTCTTAACAAGCACTGCTGTTAATGTTCCATTGGATTTACGATAGATGCAGTTATTTGCCATCTTGTAAGTCTTATTTTTACTGCTTAAGCTTACTTTTGTAATCTTCTTGCTTTCTAATGCTTTGGCACCGATCTTCTTTACTGACTTTGGAATTACAATACTCGTTGCCTGTGATCCATTTAGGGCATTTGCCTTGATTTCTTTTACAGATGATGGAATTGTAAGCTTTTTCATCTTGTTTGGTACAAGTACTAAGGTTTTTCCGGATCTTGTTGTCAACATTCCTTTTTTCACTGCAAATGTTTTATTTGCTTTTGGGCAGCTGAATGTTTTTACCTGATTGCTCTTTACAAATGCTGTGCTGTCTATTTCGTTCATATTTTTTGAAAATGTTACTTTGGATAATGCACTGCATTTTGCGAAAGTATATGCTGGCACACTTGCTGTCTGTTCTGGAATCACGACACTTTTTAGTTTTTTCATACCACTAAATGTTGCTATCTCCAACTGATTTACTGTAGCTGGAATTGCTACTGTTTCAATGGTCTGTTTGTTCTTATCATCATTTGACAGATCTCCATAACAGTTATGCCATGGTTCAATGGTATCTCCAAACAGATTTTGATAAGCATCCTCATCCTCACCTTTATTATATAATTCTTTTCCAAATCCTACTCTGGTAAGTTTTGCCTGATTAATCTCTTTTGGCAATGTTAATTTTGTGATCTTTTTGCTTAATTTAATCTGATAGATCCAGCTTTCTTTGCCGTCTTCTGTCAAATATGCAGAATACTTGATACCATTTTCTTCTTTCGTGACTGATTTACTTGTGTTCCATTTGGTTGCTGCTTTCACATTGTTCGTGAGTGTGACCGCACTGATCGTTGCTGTTAGCAGAGTGATAAAACATAGTAATCTTTTTTTCATTTGATTGTCCCTCCTTGTTTATAAAATATATTTATTGCTTTCTTATATTATACAATTATTTAATATAATTATCTACTAATATTTATCATCCCATAATGTTTAATAACATTTTCATCTGTAATTTTTACTTGTGTCGCATATTTTGAAATATTAACTATTCTATAGTATTTATTTGCACTATCATCCACATAGTAGCTTCCATCAGTATCTCCTGCTGCATGAAAATCATGGCAAACCGCAACATCACTGCGTTTTCCTTGGTATCTATATAAATTATTTCGTTCTATTCTATATGCCATTGTAAATCTGCGCTTCTGAACATTAGAATCTTATAGTAACAACCATCCCCAAATGGTATAATTAAGTTGTCAAAATCAACTCACCGAAAGGAGCTGATTGTTATCTACCGTCAAAAAATTTTGAAAGACATTCATTTTGCTCATCTCTAATAATTTAAATACTTATTTTCATTATATCTTTAATCAGTTATTTGTCAATAATTATTTTAATTTGAAATTCTTTTTATTTTTAAATATTTTTATTATAAATATTTAAAATAATATTATACTTTAATTGAAAGACAAAATAAAATATATAATATCTTTTTCTAATATCTTACCAATACTGTCTTAAAAGGGTAGATGCCAAAACGACATCTACCCTTTTTACTTTATATCTCTAACAAATCTTCCGATTTACATCCTAATAATGCAAGCCAATTACATCTTTTTTTCCATGTATCTCTTTGCTATTATTGTTTTCTTACGTTTGTTAAAATGTATGCAGATCATGCCATGTCAAACCATCTCTGTCTTTTGCCCATTTGATATAGGTATTCTTTGCTTTCTTTGGCACATAGACTTTATTAAAGATTGGCAGTGCTGTAAATTCATTGCCATTATATTCACTAACGATCACTGGCGGTTTCATTCCGTGAAAGTACACCGTTGCGTCTCCATAAAACATCCAGCGTTCCACTACCTTATTTACGGATTTTGGAATATGTACCTGATTCTTCGTGCCAATCTTTCCCATCACAGAAACTGTATCATCAATCACTTTTACTTTGGATGGAATGCTAACCTTCTTTGTTTTTGCAATTACTCCAACTAATAACCCATCGGACTTCCGATAGATGCAGTTATTTGCCATCTTGTAAATCTTATTTTTGCTGCTTAAGCTTACTTTTGTAACCTTTTTGCTAGATAATGCTTTTGCTTCAATCTTCTTTACAGACTTTGGAATTACAATGCTTGTTGCCTGTGAACCATTAAATGTCTTTGCTTTAATTGTTTTCACACTCGTAGGGATTGTGATTTTTTTCATCTTGTTTGGTACAAGCACTAATGTTTTTCCTGATTTTGTCATCAACATTCCTTTTTTCACTGCAAATGTTTTATTGGATTTTGGGCAACTGAATGTTTTCACTTGATTACTGTGTAAAAATGCACTGCTTGCAATTGACTGCATGTTCTTTGAAAATGTAACCTTACTAAGTACCGTACATTTTGCAAATGCATAAGATGGTACCTTTGTAACCTGCTCTGGCATCTTAAGTTCCCTAAGCTTTGTCATTCCGGTAAATGAAGCTGCTTCTATCTGATTCACGGTATTGGGAAATACAATTTCTTGAATCGTTCTTTTATTCTTGTCATTATATGACAATGTTCCGTAGCATCCATGCCATGGTTCGATCGTATCTCCAAAAATATTTATATATGAATCATGTCCTTCCCCATATAATTCTTCTCCAAATCCTACTCTGGTAAGTTTTGCCTGATTAATCTCTTTTGGCAATGTTAATTTTGTGATCTTTTTGCTTAATTTAATCTGATAGATCCAGCTTTCTTTACCATCTTCTGTCAAATATGCAGAATACTTGATACCGTTTTCTTCTTTCGTGACTGATTTACTTGTGTTCCATTTGGTTGCTGCTTTCACATTGTTCGTGAATGTGATTGCACTGATCGTTACTGTCAGTAACATGGTAAAGCATAATAATCTTTTTTTCATTTGCATTACCCTCCTTTTTCCTATTGCACATCTTCTTTTCATACTACCCTGCCCCTGGTCATCACTTATTTCATAAAATCTTCTGATTCTATTGCTATTATATCATGGTATAATTATATCTATCAACTAATAAAATCACTATTTTCCATATGAAATAATTAATATCAACATAACCACATTTTTCAACAAATTTTTCTACAACTTTCCAAAAGAGATACATGATTGTTCCAAGAAATGTTGCTAATATTATCCATGCAAAACTCTGTATTACTATCCTATTTAAAATCAAAACCATCTAAAATGCCTTTCAATTCTTCTGTATCATCTTTCTTAATATTTCCACTGATCGCACTTATCAATTCTTTCGCTGAACCATCAAACCATTCTTCTAATATTTCTCCTGCTTTTTCCTTTTTATAACTTTCTTTGTCGATGATTACATTAATATATGCTCTTCTTTTTCTTACTTCTACTTTGAGATATCCTTTTTCTTCTAAACGAAAGAGATATGTTCGGATACCAATGTCATTAAGTTAAGATGCTATAATAGGAATCGCTATATCAGAAATGATATGGGGTTCCTTTTTTGCACCTTTTTACAAAAAATGCTTGCCACCGATTCAAAAATGTGCGGCCGCTTTCGCTATTGAATGAAAATAAGATTGCGAAAGCGGCCCTGGTAATTAAGTAAGAAATTAATTGAAAGGAGGTAACAAATGAATTCACAACAAATTAAAGAAATTTTATTATCTGAAATTCACGAGGTGTCTATCAACTATGAAAAATACTGCAATAATCCCAAACGTGATTTTTCTAGAAAACGCAAACTACCATTTGAACTAATGCTGAAAACATCATAGGAATGGGAAGCAAAAGTATTACAAATGAATTGATTGACATCTTTCTTTTTCCATGTACCTTTGTTATTATTGGCTATTTACATCTGATCGTGTATTCTCCATTCATCTTCGCACCTGATTTTGCAGTTTTGACGTAATAGGTACCTTTCTTTACACGATATGTCTTGGATTGCTCTCCTTTGAATGAAAGTTTTTTCAGCACTTTTTTTCTTCCTTTTTTGTAAATGCTTACTTCTAATTTACCAGAATTATTATTTGTACTGATTTTTATGCTCTGCTTCTTTGTTGCTTTTACTTTATACCAGCGGGCTGCTTTCTCTGATGTTGTATAAATATTCCGTACTGTTTTTCCTTTTTTAATTGTTTGTGCTTTTGCTTTCTTTGTCTGATATTTGTTGCTGACTGGCTGATTCTGAAGTGCAATCTGATAAATCTGACCTGTTGCAGCATTGGATACTAAACGATATTCTCCTTTTTTTAGTCCTGTATCAAAGGTTACCCTTTTATGATCATTTGCAACCGCTATCATCCTATTTGTAATTGTTTTCCATACACCTTTTTCCTTTTTTTGAAGGTAGAATGTAACATTTTTATTACTGTAATTAGATGGTTTGAGATAAATGCTTTGGCTGCTTCTCTTATCCGTTTTGAATTCTTGATAAATATTTTTATCCTGCCCTGACTGTGTATATAATATATTTGTCTGAAGTGGTGTCACATTATCTTTTTTTACACAAATTGTTGCTACAAATTCATCTTTTATCTGATCTGCCAGTTTTAGATAATATACTTCTCCCTTCTTTACATTTGGTACAAATACTTGTTGATCTTCTGTATCAAGAATTGTCGCTACTGCCTTTTTATCCTTATCATATACAGATACATTTGCACCAATTTCTAAAATACCATCTGCCTGTGGATAAACTGGAATCCATTTACTTTGTGATTTTGTTGAAAATTTGAACAAATCACTTGCTGATGCATCCATTTTCATGATGCTGACATGTTCTTGTGCCTTAACTTCTTCTGCATCCTGATAGGTTGCTGCAGATACATTCACTAAGCCTCCGAATGAACTAATCAAAAGACTCGTTGCAAGTGCATAGCTGTAAAATCTTTTTTGTTTCATAATGACCAACCTCCTTATTGGTTTAGTTATAGTTAATTGTTGCAAAATGTGCAATCACATTAGCATCTGATAAATGTACCTGTGTTCCATATTTGGAAATTCGTTTTACTTTGAACGCAGGATTTGATGGATAATATTTATCTGGATCATTTGCTGCATGGAAATCATGACATACTGCAACATCAGATCTTTTTCTCTGATAACGATATAATGTATTTCTCTCTGCACGATATGCCATATCAAATCTTTCTGGTACAAACTTAGAATTGTCTGCCTCATTTTTCTTATACTGACCTTTTTTTTCGTTAATTGCATGCGTTATACTGTACCATGTTCCATTGTAATAACGATAGGTTGAATGTGCAAAAGTATCTGTTGAAGTATGCATTGCCACTCCAAATACAAACGCTTTTTTATTTGCATTGCTATAATTTTTGAAAAAGCTCTTCTTTTGTAGATTCGCCATCATTGAACGGATTCTTGAATAACTTGTATCTGTTAACCCGGGAATATCTGCTTTCGATACAGATGTATATGTTTTTCCTTTTCCGTATTCGTTTCCTATTTTGATCATAAAACGATAGCTTGCAAAATAATTTACTTCCTCATTTCCTGATCTTCTGATGCATTTACATTTACAAAAACCCCCATTAAACTCACCATTATACATATGCTAATTATTACTTTCTTCAAATTTCTTATCCTCCTCTTTCGTTATATATGGATTAACTGAACAATAACCTGAAATATCCACATCCTTTTCTCCATAATTTTCAATAAAAATTACGTAATCTCCACTTTTGTTTATTTTAAAACCATGCCATAAATTTCTTCCTTCTTCAATATATCTTTCCTTTCCATTTGGTTCAATAATTCCTATTGCTATTTTCTTACTAACATGATCCTCTTCTAACCCTGTGCTAACTGAAATTTCGATTTCTTTCCCTTTCTTTTTATCTATATATTTCTTTTTCGTTTCCATTCTTTCTTTTGCCTTAAGTTTTAAGTCAAGAATTCCCGCATCATTAACATCTGGAATTATAGCTCCTTGTTTTATCACTTCTATTCCTTCTCTTTTTTGACTCCGTATTTTCTCTTTTCTGTCTATTTTATAATCTATAACTTTCTCTGTTTCTATTACTGATTCCTCATCCATTGTCTGATCTGCAACATAAACATATCCTTTTGCAAATCCAATCGTAGATGCAGCCACAGTTATCGAACTTATACCCAATATGATCAATATCAAACTAACTGCTGTTATCCTTTTTAATGGCTTTTGATTTAAATAAGACTGCATTCTTTTCATTCGAAGAACCAAAAGTTCACTATTTTCGCATAATCCCATGCAATATGTATTGCATTCCTTTTCTTCCGTTGCTATATCTATGATCACGTTGAAATAAGTCTTCATGCTTTCTATATAATAGCTAGCTGTTCTATCACAATATGCTTCTCCCCATTGGTCTAACTGTCTTATCAAATCTTTCATTCCTGGATGAAACCAATAAATAATATGGACCATCATAAAGATTGCTTTCCATAACAGATCATGATGTTTATGATGAATCAATTCATGGTGCAAAATAATATCTATTTCTTCTTCACTATATTCAATTTCAGGCAAAACGATTCTTCGATGAAAAATCCCATATGCCATTGGAATTTTTATTCCTTTGTGTTTTACAATATCAATATTATTTTTTTGTCCTAATTCACAACAAATCTGCCGTTTTTTCTTGATGATCTCAGGCTGACATTTTCTTCCTTTCTGTAACATTTTATGCATCTGATGCATCTTTTTCATATATATGAAAGCCCTTATCACACTTCCAATAAACCACACGATTCCTATTACTGTTAACAGAATTCTGATTTTATTCGCATACCAAAAATCAAAACCATACAATCCTTTCTTCTTTATTCCAAAAAGTACTATAATCCCCACTGGACACAGAAATGCTAATAGTACGATCTTCCATATCCAATAATTAATCTCCACATATCCCTTGCTTTCTGCAAGTCTTCCAAGTAACTTCCAAATAATATATATGATCGTTCCTAATATAAAATTAAGCAGTACTGTTGAAAACAGCATCAGCATATTTTTATATAAAATCCATATCATCTAATACACCTTTTAGCCTTTCTTTTTCGCTTTTTGGAATCTTTTCACTTAATGCAGTAAATAATTCTTTTGCTGATCCATCAAACCAATTGTCCAGTATATCTTCTGCTTTTTCTTTTCGATATTCTTTTTCCGAAATAATCGGATAAACATAAGCATTTCTTCCTCTTTTATCTACTTTCAAATATTCTTTATCTTCTAAACGGAATAGATAAGTTCGTATACTTGTTCTCTTATATTCCTTGCCATACCGTTCTTTTAACTCTTTTCCAATTTATAAAAATGGAATCTCTTCTCCGTAATCCCAAATACATTTCATGATCATTTCTTCTAAATTTGTTAATTTTTCCATATTCTCCACCTCTTCAAACAACTTTTTTAGTTATTTTTACATTAACATATTTCAATCATTTATTCAACTTATTTTTTAGTCGTTTATATAACTTTATTGATTCGCTAATTATATCAATAAAAAAGATAGATGCCAAAATGACATCTACCCTTTTTACTTTATATCTCTAACAAGTCTTCCGATTTACATCCTAAAACTTTCCCAATCTTCAATACATCAATTGCTCTTGTGTGATTAATATTTCGTTTTTTTTGCTCAAATAATTGAATCTGTCTCAGTGCAACACCGGACAAATCTGCAAGTTCTCTTTGTGACAATCCTGCAATTTTACGTAAACGTTTTAAATTTGTTTCTGTATAATATTGATCCCATTTTTCATTGATTGCTTCTACGAATTTCATAATATCCATTTCATGATATACGGAATACATTTTTAGAAGATCTTCTATCGTTACTACTTTGTATATCTTCATAAACGGTCTTGCTGTATACCATTGATAGTACGCCAATGCCCAGCCAGCCCAATATTCTGGAGATTTGTCCAAATACATTTCATCTGGAATTTCTTCCATTATAAGTCCTGCTGATCTTATTACTTCTTTTACTATTTCACAGCCATTTTTTCCTGCTATATATGTTGGATTTCCTTCTTGAAATTGTCTGGATACATCGGATACTAAAAACATTTTATAAAACTCGTCTGGGTCAAATTCATATTCATTTACTGCATAGTCTAACATATCTCCTAGAATTCTTTGTGCTGTTAGCAAATAGTCCTCAGAATAAGCGTGCATCTCCATTTTTATTTCCTCTTATTTTTATTATATTGCAAGTGCGATACTTCCTCAACAAAAATTAATATTTTCACTCCTCCAATCCCAAAAACTGCAATAAAATCTCCATCTTCAATCGATCCACATGATCCTCCCAATCAATCTTCACCAGATCATTCACTTTATCAATTCTCTTTCTTATCGTATTAATATGCACATACATCTTCTCCGCGGTCACACTGTAGTTCATGTTGTTTTCCAGATAAATCTTTAATGTCTTTAACAACTCAATATTCTTCTCTTCTTCCATCAACTCCCGATATTTCCTTAACATCTCTTTTAACTCATTCTCAGGAATCTCAATCCATGTTAATGGTCCTAACATTTCGTATTCCCAGATATCATTTTCAGGGAAGATAATGCTTCCCATCTTTAATACTTTCTGGCATTTCTTGACACATTCTCTGACTTCTAACAGTGTCTTTTCTTCCTGACAGATTCCAAATTCCAGTTTCATATCGGCAAATTTTAATCCGATGTATCTCTGGAATTCTTTTAATAGTTCCGTTGTTGTGTCTTTGGTCCAGGGTATGCTGTTGTGGATCTTTTCTGCTTCTAATAAGATCAAGCCATCATTTTCATCCAGAAAGGCAATCTTTCCGATCTTCCCTAACTTGCTTTGCTGGAAGGCTTCCAAAAATGTGTTTCTTTCATTTCGTGCGTTGTATCCTTCATTGCATTGGTGAAATACAATGTATTGATAAGCTGTATTTACGGAAATTCCTTGGATATTTGCCTGATAAAAGAGTTTCTTGGCATCTTTTTCTGTGTAATCGAGGGCTAAATGAATGAAGTTCTCAAATCCGATATTTCCCATATTTTCTGCGATCATGATCTGTTCGTAGACTCCTTGCAATGTTAAAAATGCGATACGGATGGCAAATTCATCGTAGTAATCGATAAATTCTCTGGATTCCATTACGACAAAATATGCCTGCACGATATCTTCCATGACGATCGGAATAATGATCCAGCTGACACGTGGTCCTTCTAAATTGCCAGGATTGATCAGGCGGATCCTTGCCATATTGATGTAATCGCATAATGTATGTTTCGTATAGGGCATTGATGGTTCCCAATAATCGCTTTCGGATAATCCGAAGGATTCTGTGATTCGTTTAAAATCCGGGGAACTGTAGTAGCTTTTTTCTTCGGCAAGATCATAGATAAATGCCGGAAATTTCATCTCGACTTCTACGGCTCTTAGAATCTTATTGATCTTCTGGACTTTGTAGGATTGATCCGATACTTGCAGATGATTATTGCTGTGGACTTTGAATCTTCGGATCGTTCGGTTCATCACTGCGGTATTGATCTGACTCATCAATTCCATCCATGGAACAGAAAATGGCATACTGATCAGTGGAATCTCGTATTGATCAAACAAATCTATTAATCGCTGTGGTATCTCGTCAAGATAGCGGCCTCGTTTGATCATCATGGCAGAGGTTCCCTGCATGCTTCCTGACTTAAATGCTTCTTCGAGGCAGTCTGGTTCCTGAGCTAATACATATCCTGAGGAAAGGACCAGCTCTTTTCCTTTTGCCCAGCGCAGGGCATCGGGTGCTTCAAGGAGGGTTGTTCCCTGAATCTCTTTGTGTAAGCCTGATTTCCCTGCGATCACGTGATAGTCTTTAAAGTATTCTAGTGTCAGTAGTTCCTTGACAGCGATTCCCATTCTTTATTTCCTCCATTTTTATCGTGTTTTTTCTATAAATCATTCATCTTCTATCAAACATCCATATATATATAAGAAAAAATCCGATTCCTACTGCTCATAGGAACCGGATGCTTCTTTGCATATCGATCATTCTTCATACATCGGTGTGTATGGTTCTTTATTTCGTTCCCTAAATTCTTTTGTAATCTTCGCTAAGACCTGTGGTTTTGTAAAGAGATCATATACGATTCCTGCTGCCACTTTAGATGCATATAAGGCTCCTTTATCTCCGATGGAAGTCCCTCCGCTTGCGGTTGCCTGCCATGTGTGTGGAGAGCATCCGATCGGCCAGCATGCAGTTGTAAACAGACAGGTTGGCATAATCCTGCTGACATCTCCTGTATCAGAAGATGCACTTAGTTCTGCTTCTTTCCATTTATCTCTTGGTGAAACACCTAAGATCATTGCTTCATCATAAACTTGGTGAAGATTTTTTCCTTTCTCTATGATACCTTGTTCCACGGTTTTCTGCAACTCTTTTGCAAATCGTAGTTCTTCTTTTGTGTATTTGGGTCCATCTGCTTCAATCAGGTTCGCATATGCAAGGTCTGCAAATGCTTCGTTTGTGGATAACTCACAGCATCCACATCCCATTTCAATATCCACTGTCGTCTCTGTCATCATCGCTGCACCTTGGGCTACTTTCTTTAAGCGTTCCATTGTGCTTTTGACATCCTTCATATGTGGTGCTCTGACAAAATACCATGCACTTGCTTGGTCTGGCACGATATTGGGTGCAAATCCACCGCTGTCTGTAGAATAATGAATTCTTGTGCGGTCAATGACATGTTCTCTTAAATAGTTTGCTCCAACACTCATTAATTCCACGGCGTCTAAAGCACTTCTTCCCTGTTCCGGAGCAAATGCTGCATGTGATGATACTCCATGGAAATAAAAATGTGCAGATGCATTCGCAAGATATGCTTGATCATGTGCCATATTTGTATCAGATGGATGCCAGCTCACTGCTGCATCACATCCATCAAACATATGATAATATGCCATCTTTACCTTTCCACTTAACAGTTCTTCTTCTGGGCATCCATAGAATCTGACTGTTCCTTTTTGTTTCCCTTTTTCTAAGAAACGTTTGATCGCAATGGCTGCAGTTGTAGCTGCGGCACCTAACATATGGTGTCCACATCCGTGTCCGACACCATCTTCGGATACCATTTCTTTTTTAATATCTGCTTTTTGTGATAATCCAGGAAGTGCATCGTATTCTCCAAGAATTGCGATAACTGGTTTCCCTTTTCCGTATTCTGCAATAAACGCATGTTCTAAATGTTCATTGTTCTCAATCGTGAATCCTTCTTCACTCAAGATTTTTCTTAAGAAATTGGCAGATTCTCTTTCATTTCCAGATAATTCTGGGTGATTCCATAAAGTATGACAGATTTCCTGACACAACGGCTCTAACCCTTGCACCTCATCATAAACGTCCTGTTTGATCATTTTATCCCCTGCTTTCTATTCCTTTGTTGTATTCTTTAATGTCGCCATTCCAACAGCAATACTTACGAAGACACATCCTAAGGTTCCAAGCCAGTTGGATGCCCCTGGCAACCAGTTAAAGTATCCCATTCCGATCATAAAATATAAGATGATCGCAAATACAACCATGATAACGCTGTGTTTTTTCATTTTCATTCCAAATTGTACTAATAAAGCTCCAAATAAAGCTGGCAGCAAGTAGTTTAATGCGGCTTTGATCGTATCTGGAAGCATGGATAATACAGAAGTTCCAAGAATTGCTCCAATTGTAAGAACAGATACGTTGATCACGATAGATACTGCCATTCCAAGGGTTGCAACAACAGATCCTTTTTCTGTTCCTGGTTCTACATCTGCTGCCACCTGTGCCATACTTGCACATGGGATTCTCATGTTAGAGATATTTCCTGATAAGAATGCCATATAAGTTCCAGCGGCTCCGACGACTGGAAAGTAAGAGATCGGTTCTACAAACCATAACACTCCAAAGGCACTGGCTCCGCTGATAAATGCGGTTAATAATGCAGCTGGTTTTGGTAAGATTCCATAGACAACAGCTAATACAAGTGCTGGAGTAAAGGAAAGAAGAACTCCAAGGTATCCTGTGATCTTACCGATCTTATTGACTTGTGGTACATATTCTTTATTATAATAATCCTGATTGTTCATCGTATCTTCCTCCTGCTTAAACTAATGCTGTAATGATCATGGCTCCAAGAATTGTGATCGTCAGGGACCATTCTTTTAACCATCCGATCTCTTTTTTATTTGCAACTTTGGTAAGTACAAACATGATCACGGCTCCAAGCACACATGCTAAGGCATTCTTCCATGCTCCGCTCATTGTGATCTGGTCTGCTTTCATCATCATAGAGTAAAATGGTTTGGATAAATGGCTTGCACACATTGCTGAGAATACACCGATGATCGCACAAGAAGCAATCGTTGTCAGTGTTCCTGTATTTCCTCTGGAAACTTTCTTTTCAATCTTATCCATCTTATTTGCAGAGAATGTTGCGAATAACGCCCATCCGATAGAGCAAAGGATCATGGTCCAGACTGCCATTCCTAAAGCTTCTGGTGTTAATGTGTCCGTTCCAAGCTGTACCCCGACAGCGGATGTTCCAAGTCCTGCTGCGATAGATTCAAACATAACGGAACCGATCATAGATAATCTCATCCATCCGATTGGTCCCCCTACAGATACTAACAGAGAAAGCATCGCACTTAATACAACGATGGATGGTCCGATCGATGTTACCGCACTGCTTTTCATTGCTTTTTTCATCTGTTTATCGTTAAGTCCTAGTTTCTTTCCTGATTTGTAAGCACCCCTTGCGAATAAGACTGCCTGTAAGATGACAAATGCCACTGGAAGTGCACAGGCAAGCCACATTGGGATACTATTTGCGATTTTCATTGCGTCCATATTTTTATCCTCCTTATCGGTCCGTGTGTTTTGTATGCAATTATATTACCTGTTTTGTTGGTGAAATGATATGAAAAATTTTTCACTTTTTGATATGGCATCTTTGTTTTCGAAGATTTTTATGATTATTTTCTTTGTATAGTGAAGATTTTTTCACTTTATTTTATTAATAAAAGAAAAACTACCATTTTCTCTTAATATCTAAGATATAAGTGTGTCATGTCTTTATTTTACTTTTTAATAACATTAATGCTTTCTTTTCAATCCTGCTTACATAGGATCTTGAAATATGAAGTTTTTTTGCTACTTCTTTTTGTGTCATTGGTTCTCTTCCATAAAGTCCATAACGCATGATCAGTGTTTTCTTCTCCTTATTCATCTCCATTTTCTCTAATTCTTCATAGATTCTTTTGATATTTTCTTTCTGCTCGATCTTTTTGATCAAATCCGTTTCCTGTGTTCCTAGAATATCTAACAGATGGATCTCATTTCCTTCTTTATCTATCCCGATCGGCTCATAAAGGGATGTGTTCTTTGATGTTTTCTTTTCCTGACGAAGCATCATCAATAATTCATTTTCAATGCATCTTGCAGCATACGTGACAAGCCGGTGACCTTTGCTGATATCATACGTATTGATCGCTTTGATCAGCCCGATCACACCGATCGAGATCATATCTTCTTTTTCCCTGTCCAGATTATGATATTTCTTTACGATATGTGCAACCAAACGAAGGTTGTGTTCCACTAACAGATTTCTCGCATTCATGTCTCCCTGGCGGCTTAGGATCAGATAATGACGTTCTTCCTCTGGTAATAAAGGTTGTAAAAACTCTTGCAAAAGAAAAGCACCCTTCTAAGCCTTTTTATCATACTATGATACTTTGCTTAGAAAAGTGCTTTTCCATTTCTATTCTGAAGTTTTTGCCGATCTTATCTTAATTCTCTTCTTCGACTTCTTCTCTTCTTCGAAGCAGATATCCTTCTTTGATCTCTTCTCCAAAATCAACATAGATCATCTGTTTTGGATGTGGGGCGGATTCCATTGGTCTTCCGTCTTCATCTTCGATCGCTTTCACTATAACTTCTTTGTTTGTTCCGTCTGGGATCATAACTTCGATCGTCTCTCCGACAGAGAATTTATTCTTCTGTTCTAAGAGTGCATATCCTTTGTCATTATGTCCCTGAACGATTCCGATGTATGTGCAGTTCTTAATATACGTATTGCTGTCATATATCTGAGAAGTTTCGTCTGTCTTTCCAAAATAAAATCCTGTTGTAAACTGACGGTATGTGCATTTTGCGATCTCTTCTTTGTAGTAATCCATATTTGCTCTGTATTTTTCTACGGATTCCTTGCAGTCATCGATCGCTTTTCTGTAAGTTCTTGCAACCGTTGCTACATAAAGAGCTGTCTTCATACGTCCTTCGATCTTCAAGCTGTCGATTCCCGCATCTAAGATCTGATCGATATATTCAATCATATTCAAGTCTTTGGAGTTGAAAATATATGTTCCACGTTCATTTTCATACACTGGCATATATTCTCCTGGTCTTGTCTGTTCCATCACAGAGTATTTCCATCTGCAAGGATGTGTGCATTCTCCGCTGTTTGCATTTCTTCCTGTGAAGTAGTTACTTAGCAAGCATCTTCCGGAATGAGAGATACACATAGCACCATGAATAAATGATTCGATTTCCATATCATCTGGGATATGAGCACGAATATCTTTGATCTCTTCCAGAGATAATTCTCTTGCAGATACGACACGGCTCGCTCCCTGATCATACCAGAACTTGTATGTTGCATAGTTGGTACTGTTTGCCTGTGTACTGATGTGGCGGTCAATATCTGGACAAACTTCTTTTGCGATCATAAAAACTCCAGGATCTGAGATGATCAATGCATCTGGTTTGATTTCTTTTAATTCTTCAAAATATTTGCGGATTCCTTCTAAATCTTCGTTGTGTGCCACGATATTAGCAGTGATATAAACTTTCACTCCGTGTTTATGTGCAAATTCAATTCCTTCTTTAACATCTTCCATGGAGAAATTCTTTGCTTTGGCACGTAGTCCATACATCTCTCCACCGATATAAACGGCATCTGCTCCATATAACACAGCAACTTTTAATACTTCCAAGTTACTTGCCGGAATTAATAATTCAACGTCTCTCATTACTTTCTCCCATCTTGATACTGATTGCTACGCCATCACCTACCGGAAGGATCGTTGTCTCTAACTGTGGGTGATTCTTGATCGTATATAAATAGTCTCTCATTCGTTTATGAATGGTGCGGTCTCTTCGCTCGATCGCATAACGTGATCTGGCAACGTCTCCGTCTTGAAGTACGTTATCTGAAACCAGCACACCTTCTGGTGCCAGAAGTCTTAGTACATCATCAAGGAAATGAATATACTGTCCCTTGGCTGCATCTACAAAAATAAGGTCAAAACTTCCATCAAGTCCTTTTAAGATCTCGATCGCATCTCCTTCTAGTAAGGTGATCTGTTCTTCTTTTCCCTGATTTTTGATGTTCTCTTTTGCTTTCTTGATTCTTTTTTCATTTCGCTCAATCGTGATGATCGTTCCGCCTTCCGGCTGGTAACTGTTCATATAAAGAGAAGAAAATCCCACTGCTGCTCCGACTTCTAAGATCTTCATCGGTTTCTTTAAAAGGACCAGAGTCCTTAAGAGTTCCTTCGTCTCTGGTTTGACGATCGGAACATGATTGACTCTGGCCTCTGATTCAATATGGCTTAAATCGTTCTTCTCTTCTTTCATCAATGAGCGGATATATTCTGTGATATTTAAATCCACTATCATTGTATGATCTCCTCTGATACATGATCTCCGCATAAAATACCCATAATGTCATCCATTCCCTGAGACTGTGTAAATTCATATGTCCCTGAAATAAACGACTTATCTTTGTATTTTGAGAAATATTTGCGGATCACAAATCTAGTCTTTCCATAGATCAGCTTCTTTGAAACAAGGGTTTCGGCAACTTTCTCATCTGACTCATTCTGTGTAACGATGACCGTTACTTTCTTATGGCTTTGTGCATTATATGGCTGATTCGAAAATGTCTGTTCTGCCACAAAATACGCCCCATAGAAAATACAGAAGATCGCACAGATTAAAAATACTCTGCTTAATGTCCTAAAAAACAGTTGCCATCCTTCGGAATGAAAAAACTTCTTCTCTTCTGAAAGACTCATCTTAAACCTCTGTAATGATCGGCAGGATCATTGGATTACGCTTTGTCTTCTTCCAAATGTAATTACTAAGCTCGTCTTTGATCTTCGTCTTGATCCTTGCCCAGTCTGTGATATTACGTTCTAAGCATTCCTCTACCGCATCTCTTGCAACATCTCTTGCACCTTCCATCAAAGATTCTGATTCTCTGACATATACAAACCCACGAGATACGATATCTGGACCTGCCAGGATCATATTGCCATGTTTCTGCAGAGTAACTGTTGCAATGATCAATCCATTCTGAGACAGTAACTTGCGGTCATTCAATACGATGTTACCAACATCTCCGACACCAAGTCCATCAACAAGGATTCCTCCTGCCTGTACTTTTCCAGTGATCTTTCCTTGCCTCTTATTGAGCTCCAGAACATCACCTTCTGCCAGTACAAATGCATTCTCCTTTGGAATTCCCATCTCGATGGCAAGTTCACGATGACGCATCAGGTGACGATATTCTCCATGAACAGGGATTGCATACTTCGGCTTCGTCAGTGCATAAATAAGTCTTAATTCTTCACGGCATGCATGACCGGAAACATGTGTATCTTCAAATACGATCTGTGCACCTTTTAATGCCAGCTCATTCATGATCTTTGAGATGTTCTTCTCATTTCCTGGAATTGGACTTGAGCTGAATATGATCGTATCACTTGGTACGATGGATACTTTTCTGTGAGTTGAGTTTGCCATACGGGATAATGCTGCCATTGTCTCTCCCTGGCTTCCCGTTGTGATTAAAACAATCTGATCGTCAGGATAATTCTTAATCTGATCAGTTTCTATTAATGTGTTCTTTGGAATCTTGATGTATCCTAATTCGGACGCTGTCGCAATGATATTTACCATGCTTCGTCCTTCTACTGCAACTTTTCTTCCGTACTTATGTGCAGAATTGATGATATGCTGTACACGATCCACGTTCGATGCAAATGTTGCAATGATCATACGTCCTTTTAAATGTTCTGCGAACAGATTGTCCAGACGTTTTCCTACATTCTTCTCTGATGGTGTATAGCCTTGTCGTTCTACATTCGTACTATCTGCCATCAATGCCAGAACTCCCTTACTTCCAAGTTCTGCGAATCTTGCAAGATCGATCGCTTCCCCAAATAATGGCGTATGGTCGATCTTAAAGTCACCTGTATGCACGATCACACCTGCTGGTGTTGTGATCGCAAGTGCTGCTGCATCTGCAATACTGTGATTTGTCTTAATAAATTCTACATTAAAGATTCCAAGTTTTACTTTGTCACCATGTGTCACAACATGGCGCTCCACGTTATTTAAAATACCGTGCTCTTTTAATTTGTTCTCGATCAATGCCATGGTAAGTTTTGTCGCATAGATCGGTACGTTCAATTCCTTCTCGAAATAAGGAATCGCTCCAATATGGTCCTCATGACCATGAGTGATAACCAGTCCACGAATCTTGCTTGCATTATCCTTTAAATATGTGATATCTGGAATAACTAAATCAATTCCTAACATATCCTCATCTGGGAACGCAAGTCCACAGTCCACGATCAAAATCTGGTTATTGCATTCAAATGCTGTGATGTTCATTCCGATCTGGCCGAGTCCGCCAAGTGGAATGATCTTTACTGAGCTAGGCTTTCTTCTAGGCATTGGTCTTCTTCCCCTTGCCTGATAATTATTCTTATTGTATGATTTCTTGTTATCATTTGCATAATAATTATTTCGTTTTGGTCTTGCCTGCTGTCTTACTTGATTGTCTTTCAACTTTCTTCCTCCATATCTACGTAGGTCTGACAATCCATTGTTTTAAACACTCTTATATATTTTATAAACTCACTTCAAGTCCATCTAACAGTGCGTTAAAAATATCTGAGATCATATCCAGTTCTTTATCGTCCTCAACGATCTCATAGGATACATAGTCATCCTCTAACTGCACTTCTTTCATGATCAATACAACGCTCTCATCTTCACTCGATGCTTCGCAGTCTTCTACCAAAAGGTAAGTCTGACCTGCGATCGTTGTCTGTTCTATGACATTAAATTCGATTTCCTGGCCATCGTCATCCAGAAAAAGAATCTTGCTGTCTTTCTTGCTCATTGTCTGTTCCTCCTATAGGGAATCTAAATATCCCTGTAAAATCATAGACGCCGCGATCTGATCGATCACTTTCTTTCTGTTTTCGCGTCTTACACCGCTTTCCATCAGAACTTTCTCTGATGCTACTGTTGTCAGTCGCTCATCCCACAAGATCACTTCTAATCCTGTACGACGCACTAAGGCATCGCGGAAAGATAAAGTATCTTCTCCGCGCTCACCTACTGTATTATTCATATTCTTTGGGAGACCTAAAACAATCTTCTCAACATTATATTCTTTCACAAGTTCTTCGATCCTTGCGTAAGTCTTTCTTAACTTATTCGCATCTTTCCTTGTAATCGTCTCTAATGGCTGTGCTGTAATATGAAGCTCATCACTTAACGCCACTCCGACTGTCTTCGTCCCATAATCTAACCCTAATATCCTTCTCATAATACCACGGTCTCTACTTTAATCTTGTCTCAATATAGTTCTCAAGCAGTGCTTCAATGATATCGTCACGCTCGACTTTATTGATGATGCTTCTTGCATTGTTGTGACTGGTAATGTATGTTGGATCTCCAGACATAATATATCCTACCATCTGATTGACAGGGTTATATCCTTTCTCCTGCAGTGCCTTATATACACGCTCTAAGATCATGTGTACATCCAGTTCCTCTCTAACAACGGAAAAATGTTGTGTTTGATTATTATCCATAATTATCACGTCCCTTTCATTTATTAACCATTTTAATATAAAATGTATGAAATAGCAATGGAAATCATAAAATTTCACATCTGTTTAACACTCTGCCAATACATATCCATCATCTAAGATCTGTCTTAGCTTTACTTTCACGATCTTATTTTCCAATGGTTCTTCACTGTAAAGTGCAACTTTTATATACTCCTTTGTATGCCCTGTATAATAATGGTCTTTTTCATGCATCTTTTCTTCGATCAATACTTCTTTGACCATCCCTAACTGTTTTGTCTCAAATTCTTTCTGGTGTTGTTTTGACATTTCTAATAAGACATTACTTCGTTTTGCCTTAATCTGATCATTGATCTGTGGCTTCATATCTGCTGCCTTCGTTCCCTTTCGAATGGAATATTTGAACACATGCATTTCATAGAGATTGATCTCTTCTAAAAATTTTCTTGTCTCTTCAAATTCTTCTTCTGTCTCTCCTGGAAAACCTACGATAATATCTGTTGTCAATGCTGGATATTGGAAATGTTCACGAATTGCCTTACATTTCTCTCTGATATCTTGTGTTGTATACTTACGGTTCATTCGTTTTAAGACAGAATCACATCCACTCTGCAGGGACAGATGGAAATGTGGGCAAAAACTTTCCATCTTAGAAAGGCGGTCCAATGTATCCTTTGTAATAAATCCAGGTTCCAGAGATCCCAAACGGATTCTCTTAACTTCCGGGATCTTGGCGATCTCTTCTAACAGATCGATCAGCGTAACATCTCCCAAATCTTTTCCATACGATGTAACATGAATTCCTGTGATCACAAATTCCTGACATCCATGTTTTGTCAGATTCGTGATCTCTTCTAACACTTCTTCCATCTTACGGCTTCTGACTCTTCCTCTTGCATAAGGGATAATGCAGTAAGAACAAAACTGATTGCATCCATCTTGTACTTTAATATATGCTCTGGTATGTTCTTTTAATTGTTCCACATGCAAAGATTCATATTCCTGGTCATGTGCAATATCAATAACTTCGATCGATTCTGCGGCTGATTCCTTCTCTCCCATATGCTCTTCTAAAATATGGATTAAGTCTTTCTTTTTATTATTCCCAATGATCAGATCAATATTTGTATCTTTTGATAATTCTTCTTTTCCAACTTGAGCATAACATCCAACTGCTACTACAACAACGTCTGGATTCTTCTTCTTTGCGCGGTGAAGCATCTGTCTTGATTTACGTTCTGCCATATTTGTCACAGAACATGTATTCACAATGTAGATATCTGCCGCTTCTTTCGGATCGACCATCGTAACACCTGCTTCCTTAAGCATCCCATACATGGCGTCCGTTTCATATTGATTTACTTTGCAGCCAAGAGTTACGATGGCCGCTCTTTTTCCTTGTAAATTCATACAATTCCTTTCTTGTTGACTTTTATGACAAATACGAGTACACTATCCTTGTTAATTGGAAGGAGTATTATCCCATGTATGATGCATTGATCAAACTAAATTCCATCAAAGACTTATACTCGTTTGTCGATATCCTTGACAAGCATTCTGGCACGTTTGAGATCGTTGCCAATGACTATGTCGTGGATGCCAAATCACTGATGAGTATGCTAAGCCTCGATCTTTCGAAGCCTTTAGAGCTTTCGTTTGATTCTGATGAGGCTTCTGACATACTGTCTCAGCTTCAGCCATTTATTTTACATGAATAATCTCTGTAGAATCAATGGCTTCTTTCATTAAATCATCAATCACATCTTCCAGATGTTCTTCTGATTTCTTAATTCTCTTTAAATTACCCTTTGTAACTGGATGTTTTGCAACAAAGATCGTACAGCAGTCTTCAAATGGCTGAATGGATGTCTCAAATGTTCCGATCTTCTCTGCAATATCTACGATTTCCTGTTTATCCATACCGATACATGGTCTGAATACTGGCATATTACATACTTCATTTGTGATTGCAAGGTTATGGATCGTCTGGCTTGCTACCTGTCCGATACTTTCACCAGTGATCAGTGCAAGGCTTCCACCTTCATTTGCAAAATGTTCTGCGATCTTCATCATATATCTTCTCATGATGATCGTTAATTCTTCATGAGGGCATTTCTCATAGATCGCTAACTGAATGTCTGTAAAGTTTACAACATGTAAATTGATCGGTCCTGCATATTTTGCAACTATCTTCGCAAGATCTATAACCTTCTGTTTTGCTCTTTCGCTTGTATATGGTGGTGCATGGAAATATGTTGCATCGATGTGTACTCCACGTTTAGCGATCATATATCCTGCAACTGGACTGTCGATTCCTCCGGATAATAAAAGCATCGCTTTTCCATTGGTTCCAACTGGCATTCCACCTGGTCCTTTGATTTCCTGAGAATAGATATAGATATATTTTCTCACTTCGATATTCACCATTACCTGTGGATGGTGCACATCTACTTTGATCCCTTCAAATGCATCTAGTAACTGCCCACCGATTTCCATATTGATCGCCATGGAATCCAGAGGGAACTGTTTATCTCCTCTTCTTGCATGAACCTTGAATGTAAAATCCTTGACTGGATACTGTTCATCAATAAATTTGATAACTGTCTCTGTCAAATGTTTCATATCTTTATTTTCTTCGATGACCATTGGACAGATTCCAACGATTCCAAAGACTCTCTGCAGTGCTTCCACAGCTTCATCATAATCGAACTCATCCTGTGCTTCGACAAACATACGTCCAGATTCTTTTCTTACTTTAAAATCCCCAACGGGTGCCATTGCATGGCGGATCTGTTTCATTAATGCGTCTTCAAACATATAACGGTTCTTACCTTTGATGGCAATCTCACCGTATTTGATCAAAAATGCGGTTACTTTCATAGTATTCTCCTTTATTTTCTTACTGTTTCTTTTCTTGTGGTCTTTATTTTCTTACAAATCTTCGAAGCATTGGTACTAATTCTTTTAATGCTTTGATCGTTTCATCAACTTCTTCTTTTGTATTCTCAATTGAGAAACTGAAACGAAGTGTTCCATCTTTAAATTCATCACTTAATGCGATCGCATTTAATGTTCCACTGACTGCCTGTTTTTTGTTCGATGAACATGCGGATCCTGAAGATACATAGATTTTTCTGTCTTCCAAGGCATGTAACAGTACTTCACTTCTTAACTTCTTAAAGCTGATACTTGCCACGTGTGGTGCTTTTCCAGAATTGTCTTTGATATCCTCAATCTCTTTGATCCTTTCCTGAAAATATTCTTTGACTTCACGGATCTTCTCAGCATTTTCGTAGTTTTTACCGATCATCTTTTCACATGCGACAGCCAATCCTACGATTCCTGGTACATTTTCCGTTCCAGAACGCATTCCTTTCTGCTGTCCGCCTCCGAAAATGATCGGAGAGATCTTCGTTCCTTCCTTGATATATAAAAATCCGATTCCTTTTGGTCCATGGATCTTATGACCACTTGTGGATAATAAGTCAATTCCCATATTCTTTGGAACGATTGGAAGTTTTCCATATGCCTGAATCGCATCAACATGGAAAATCGTATTCGGATTCTTTGCTTTGATGATCTTTGCGATTTCTTCAATTGGTTCAATGGCTCCAATCTCGTTATTTACCATCATGCAGGATACAAGGATCGTATCTTCTCGGATACTTTCTTCTAACTGATCAAGATCTACGATTCCTTCTGAATCTACATCAAGATATGTCACTTCATATCCTTCTTCTTCCAGATGATACATTGGTTCATATACCGAAGCATGTTCTACCTTTGTCGTAATAATATGCTTTCCTTTGCGGCGATTTGCCATTGCTGTTCCAATGATCGCTGTATTGTTTGATTCTGTTCCCCCAGATGTAAATAAGATTTCTTTGGGTTTTGCTCTTAATGTCTTTGCAATTAATTCTTGTGCAGCTTTTACTTTATTCTCTGCTTCAATACCTTTCATATGTTTTGCAGATGGATTCCCATATGTGACCTGCATTGCATCCTGCATTGCTTCTACAACTTCTGGAAATACGCAGGTTGTCGCTGCATTATCAAAATAAATCATGTCACTTTCTCCGTTACTGAAAACTTATAAAAAGTTATAAACCTTTATGTTC
>UMEL01047447.1_pt1 | contig 26231 bp, 19 predicted proteins | sample 1964741 | NCBI WGS metagenome assembly UMEL01 (sample SAMEA4836019, study PRJEB28245) | human gut metagenome | biome: gut microbiome; material: fecal sample | place: Denmark | collected 2008
AGATTATAATATCATAAATAATATTTTTCGTCAATACTTTTTTTAAAAAATTTTATTTTTTATTTTAAACTATATTCTCTATTCTAAATATTCTCTAAATATCTCTAACTAAAATTTTAAAGGGCTGATCCTTACAAATCAGCCCTTTCATATCTCAATTTAATTCCACTTTATTATCCCAAATATTTATTTAAAATTTAAACTAATTTTTTTAACTCTGTAGCTACAAACTCTACATGTGGTCCTATTATAACTTGAACAGCATTACCTTTTTTAATAACTCCTGCAGCAATTTTTTTAATTTCTGCATCATTCACTTTTGAGCTATCAACTACATCTAGTCTTAATCTTGTAGTACAGTTATCAATATTTACTAGGTTTTCTTTTCCACCTAATAATGGTAATAGTGCTGCTGCAACTGCTGTATGTGCATTTACTCCTTCAGCTACTAACTCTATTATTTCCTCTTCTTCTCTTCCAGGAGTTTTTACACTAAACTTATTGATAACAAATGTAAATACTGTATAATAAATTACAAAGAATACTAATCCTAAAACTAATAACATAACTGGATTGTGAGCATTAGGGTTACGTAGTGATAATACAAAGTCAACTAATCCTGCCGAGAATCCAAATCCTGCCATCCAATCTAATGAAGCTGCTAAAAATACAGAAATTCCTGTTAATACAGCATGTAATAAATATAGTCCAGGTGCAACAAACATAAATGCGAACTCTATTGGTTCTGTTACTCCTGTAAAGAAACTAGCAAATCCAGCTGCTAACATAATTGATTTTATTTTTTCTTTATTTTCAGGTTTTGCTGTTTTTATAAATGCAAAACATGCTCCTAATAATCCAAACATCATGATTGGGAAAAATCCTGCTTGATACATACCTACATGGTAAGCTCCCTCAATAGTTGATGGTAATCCTGCATAAGCTAGTGCTGGATCTCCCCAGAATCTTCCTATATCATTTATTCCTGCTACGTTAAACCAGAATACTGAGTTTAGTGCATGGTGTAATCCTACTGGTATTAATAATCTATTAAAGAATCCATATACTCCAGCTCCAACTGGTCCTAATTTAGCTATTGAAATACCAAAAGTCACTAATCCAGAGTAGATAACTGGCCAAATGTATAGTAATATAAATGACACTACTAACATTACAACTGATGTTATAATTGGAACAAATCTTTTTCCACTAAAGAAAGCTAAGAATTTAGGTAGTTCTAGAGTATGAAACTTATTATATAGTTCTCCTGCTATAACCCCACATACAATCCCTATAAATTGGTTATTTATTTTTCCAAATGCTGGAGATACTTGATCTGCAGGTACTCCTGTCATCTGTGCAACTGCACCAACTGAAAGTAATGTAGTAACAACTTCAAAAGCTACTAATCCTGCTAAAGCTGCAGCACCATTCTTATCTTTTGAAAGCCCAAAAGCAACCCCTACCGCAAATAAAATAGGCATATTATCTATGATTGCACTTCCTGCTTTTATTAAGAAAGCTGCAAGTTGACTATTTGCCCCCCATCCAACTGGGTCAATCCAGTATCCTATTCCCATTAGAATAGCTGCAGCTGGTAATACTGCTACTGGAACCATCAATGCTTTACCAATTTTTTGCAAATAACTAAACATAAAACTTCCTCCTTTTATCATTTATATTTCAAAAAAAATTATAAACTATGATTTTTTATTTCATATTCTTAAATTGATTATAGCACAACTTTTCATTTTTTTCCACATTTATTTTAATTTTTTTCATTTATTTTATTAACTTATTGTTCTATTTTAATAATTTATATTTTGTTTTTTTATTTTTTTCACACTTTTTACAAAAATAATTTTACTACTATATATTTACCTCTTTTAATTGCTTTTGTCAATAAAGTTTCAACTATTTATTTTAATTAATATTTGTGGTAAAATGTAATATAGAACTAATTTTCGGAGGGAGCTAATGGAAGTTTCTTTGATAAATATAAAAGAAGATGTTAACAGATATATAAATATTATCTCAAATCTTATAAAAGTAGATGTTGGAGTAGTTGACAAAAATATGGTTAGAGTTACTGGAACAGGTCTCTACAAAAATATAGATGGAGTATTTGCTCTAGGAAGTGTCTATAAGAATACTTTAGAAACTGGAGAAACCCATATTATAAAAAATCCTAGGATACATACCCTTTGTAGCGAATGTAAAGATAAACAAAATTGTAAAGAAAAATTAGAGATAGCTACACCAATCTACTGTCACGATGAAATCATAGGAGCCTTAGGTTTAGTTTGCTTCAATGATGAGCAAAAAAATAAAATTTTAGCTGATCTTGATTCCTACCTCAACTTTACTAAACAGATTGCTGAATTTATAGGTATAAAATTTTTTGAATATAAGGAGAGCCTTTTACAAAAAGATCAAGAAAATACCTTAAAAACAATACTTGCTAATATCAATAAAGGAGTTATCATTATAGATAAAGATAATACCATTGTAAATATTAACTCCATTGCTAGAAAGAAATTAAATATTACTTCTGAGTGTATTGGCAAAAAAATAACTATTACTACACAAAACGATTATCTAATGAATGAAGAGGTTTTTAAAATTACCATTGGAAAAAAAGAGTTCAATGTAGTTGGAAAAAAAATATATCTTACTTCCTTTGATAATAGAAAAAATTCCGCTTTCATATTTGAAGATATAAAAAAAATAAATGAAAACATTGCTGAAATTACTAGTAATAATAATGTAATCTCTTTAGATGATATATATGGAAACTCAGAGGCTACAAAAAGACTAAAAGAGAAAATTTTAAAAATTGCAGATACATCATCCACTGTCTTAATCACTGGAGAGAGTGGTACTGGTAAAGAGTTAGTGGCCCGTTCTTTACATTCACATAGTAATAGAAAAGATAAACCCTTTGTAGTGATTAACTGCTCAGCTATTCCTGATTCACTTCTAGAGAGTGAACTTTTTGGTTATGTTAAGGGGGCTTTTACTGGGGCTAGTAACAATGGTAGAATGGGAAAATTTGAGTTGGCTAATACTGGTGTCATATTTTTGGATGAAATTGGAGATATGCCCCTATATCTTCAAGCTAAAATTTTAAGAGTAATTCAAGAGAAAAAAATAGAAAGGATTGGCTCTAATAAAAGTATTGATTTAGATATTAAAATAATAGCTGCAACTAATGTTGATTTAGAACAAAAAATTAAGGAGCAAAAATTTAGAAGTGATCTTTACTATAGATTGAATGTTATCCCTATAAAACTCCTTCCGCTGAGAGAAAGAAAAGAGGATATTCTCCCAATAGTTGAAAAATTAATAAAAAAATATAATAATATTTCTGGGAAAAATATAATCTCTATTGATGAAGATGTTAAGTCTGCTTTATTATCTTATGATTGGCCAGGAAATGTTCGTGAACTTGAAAATACCATTGAATTAATGTTCAATGTTAGTGGAGATACGCGTATCTTAACAAGTAATCTTCTTCCTGATAATATTTCAACGAGAAAAGATGATAACTCATCTATATGCTTACAATCAATAATAAAAATTAAAGAAGATGAATTAGAAGACTTTGAAATAATAGAAAAAAATTATATTCTACAAGGTTTAAAAAAATTTGGAAATACAACAGAAGGTAAAAAACTTATCTCTGAAAAGATGGGAATAGGTTTAACAACACTTTATAGAAAATTAAAAAAATTTGAAATCGAGTAGTTTTTCATTTTGAAAAATCACTCGATTTTTCATTTTGAAAATTTTTTCATTTTGAAAATATATTCCACTATAATTATTCGTTTTATACTAAATTTTTAGTATTTTTTTTATATTAGATTGGCATATTTTTTGCTTATAAATTATATTGTAAATAATCATACTTATATTTTAAATAAAAACAAGAATTTATTCTTATTTAAAATATTGACAAATCTAAATTTTGAAAGTAAATAAGATAAAAGGAGATGTAAAATATATGGAAAAAATAACAGAAAAAGTTTTAAATATTTTAAAAGAAGAGTTAGTTCCTGCTGAAGGATGTACTGAGCCAATAGCTATAGCTTATGCGGCAGCTAAATTAACTAATATCTTAGGAAATGTTCCTGAAAAAATTGATGCTTACCTTTCTGGTAACATTGTTAAAAATGTTAAAAGTGTTAAAATACCTAACTCTGATGGAATGGTAGGAATAGAAGCTTCTACTGCTATGGGAGCTATCTTGGGAGATTCATCAAAAGAACTTATGGTTATAGCTCATGTTGATAAGTCTCGTTTACCTGAAGTAAGACAATATATAGCTGATAAAAAAATAAATGTTTTCTTAAATGAAGGGGATATTAAATTATATATCAGATTAGAAGGAACTTATGGAAACGATACTGCCACTATTGAAATCCAACACTATCATACAAATATAACAAAAATCATAAAAAATGGTGTAGAAATTAAGGGATGTTCTTGTGATGAAGTTTGCTCTGGAGATGTAATGACAGATAGAACTTTCTTATCAGTAGAGTTAATCTACAATCTTGCTAAAACAATTGATCTATCTCTAATTGAAGCAACTTTCCAAAAAGTAATTGACTATAACTCTGCAATTGCTAATGAAGGATTAACAAATAGTTATGGAATAGCTATTGGAAAAACACTAAAAGAGGGAATGGAAGAGGGAGTTTATGGAAACGACCTAAGAAATAAGATGGCTAGCTTTGCAAGTGCTGGAAGTGATGCTAGAATGAACGGATGTTCTCTACCAGTAGTTACAACAAGTGGAAGTGGAAACCAAGGAATGACTTGTTCATTACCAATAATAAAATTCTGTCAAGAGAAAGGATTATCTAAAGAGGAATTAATTAGAGGATTATTCTTCTCTCATATGACTACAATCCATATCAAATCAAATATAGGAAGATTATCTGCTTACTGTGGAGCTATCTGTGCAAGTGCTGGAGTAGCTGGAGCTATATCATTCCTATCAGGGTTATCATTAGAGCAAATTGGATATGCTATTGAAACTACTTTAGGAACTATGTCTGGAGTAATCTGTGACGGTGCTAAAAGTTCATGTGCTACAAAAATAGCAAGTGGAGTATCTGCTGCTTTTGATTCTTACTATGCTGCTTCAAAAAATAGAAAATTTGAATTTGGAGAAGGAATTGTAGGTAAGGACGTAGAAAAAACAATTAAACATGTTGGAATATTAGGACAACAAGGAATGAAAGTAACTGACGAAGTTATATTAGATATAATGATTAAAAATATTTAGTTATTTATGAATATGAATCTAAAATTAATTTTAAATGTCATTAAATTTATTTAATGTATATATTAAATTCTTAAAAAGGGGGTCTTTATGAGTAAAATTAAAGATAGCTTAATTATTAAATTAATTTTGGGAGTGGTTGTAGGTCTCATCATTGGACTTTATTGTAACGAGACTGTTATTGGGGTTATTCAGTCTATAAAGTTCATTCTTGGACAATTAATTAACTTTACAGTACCTTTAATTATTTTAGGATTTATAGCTCCTGCCATAACTAAGATGAAATCAAATGCAAGTAAAATGTTAGGGGTGATGTTATTACTTGCCTATACTTCATCTGTTGGAGCAGCATTTTTCTCAATGATTGCTGGATATAGTATAATTCCTAAATTAAATATTATATCTACTGTAGAGGGATTAAAAGAATTACCAAAAATGATATTTAGGGTTGAAATACCACCAGTATTTTCTGTTATGTCAGCTTTAGTTCTATCGCTTTTTTTAGGACTTGCTGTTGTATGGACAAAGTCAGAAGCTTTTGAAAAATTATTAGATGAATTTAATAATATTATGCTTAAACTTGTTTATGCTATTATTATTCCTATACTACCATTTTTTATAGCTTCAACTTTTGCAACTCTAGCTTATGAAGGTGGAATTACAAAACAACTACCTGTTTTCTTAAAAGTTGTTGTTATAGTTTTAGTAGGACATTTCATCTGGTTAACTGTATTATATACTCTAGGTGGAATTATCTCTGGAAAAAATCCATTTAATTTATTAAAATTTTATGGCCCTGCATATCTAACTGCAATAGGTACTATGTCATCAGCGGCTACATTACCTGTGGCTCTAAGCTGTGCAAAAAAATCTAAAGCATTAGATGACGATATTGCTAACTTTGCCATTCCACTTGGTTCAACTGTACACCTTTGTGGTTCTGTACTAACAGAAGTTTTCTTTGTTATGACTGTATCACAAGTTCTTTATGGTGAATTACCTGCTCTAGGTACTATGGTATTATTTATAATTCTACTTGGAATATTTGCTGTAGGAGCACCTGGAGTTCCAGGAGGAACAGTTATGGCTTCATTAGGAATAATAATATCTGTTCTTGGATTTGATGATAGTGGAGTTGCTTTAATGCTTACTATTTTCGCTCTACAAGATAGCTTTGGTACTGCTTGTAATGTAGTTGGAGATGGAGCTCTAGCTCTTATGTTAAATGGAATTTTTAAAAAAGAATTAGCTAAAAAATAGTTTAACTAATACTAAATATTTAAATAGAGAGGAGAAAAATTTTACTTAGTTAAAGTGAAACTTTCTCCTCTTATATTTTTAATTTATTTTTATGGACAAAATTTTATTTTAAAGCTATACTTTTATTAAATAGAACATAAAAAGGAGAAAGTTATGAAAGGTAAGTATTTAATTGTTGATAAATCCATACTTCCTGATTATTTTGAAAAGGTTATTGAAGTGAGAAACTTACTTCGAGATGGAAAATTTCAAAATGTCAGTGAGGCTGTAAAAGAGGTCGGAATCAGTAGAAGTACATACTACAAATATAAAGATTTTATTTTTTCTCCCTCTGATAGTAATATAGGTAGAAAAGCTCTTATTTCTATTATGCTAGAGGACAAAAAAGGAGCTCTATCTGAAATACTGAACTTCTTCTATTCCTTAGAATGTAACATAATAACTATCAATCAGAATATACCTATCAATGAAGTAGCTTCTATCATTATCTCAATGGATACCTCTGATACTAAAATTCCTATAGAAGAGATTCTAACATCTTTAAAGAATATATCCTATGTTGTTTCTGCAAGATTAGTTGCTTTAGAATAAAAAAATTCAATTACAATTTTCTAAGATATAAAAAAATGTAACTATTCAACTACTAAAGTAGCTGAATAGTTACTTTAAATATCTCTTCTTATAAAACTTATATTAATTTAAAATTTTTAATTCTCTTTATTAATAAATTAATAATTTTCTTTTCTTACTTCAAAATAACTTTGAGAGTAATTACATACTGGACATACTTCTGGAGCTTTTGGTCCTACCACTAAATGTCCACATACACGGCACTCCCACATCACTTGAACACCTTTATCAAATACTTTTTGCATCTCTACATTTCTTAATAAAGCACGATAACGCTCCTCATGTGATTTTTCAATAGCTGCTACTTTACGGAATTTTTCTGCTAATTCTGGGAATCCTTCATCTTCAGCATCTTTTGCAAATCTATCATACATGTCAGTCCACTCATAGTTTTCTCCCTCTGCTGCAGCTAATAAGTTTTCAGCTGTATTTCCTATATGTCCTAAAGCATCAAACCATAATCTTGCATGTTCTTGCTCATTTCTTGCAGTAGATAAGAAAATTTCTGCTAATTGCTCATATCCCTCTCTCTTAGCAATTTCTGCAAAATATGTATATTTATTTCTAGCTTGGCTCTCTCCTGCAAAAGCTTCCATTAAATTCTTTTCAGTTTTAGTTCCAGCATATTTATTTTCAGATTTTTTCTCCTCTTTAATTTCTTCAAAAACTGATGCTGGTTGCTTACAAATAGGGCATTTAAATCCCTCTGTTAACTCTCCTTCATGGATATATCCACATACTGTACAACGATATTTTTTCATATTTTTTCCTCCTAATTCAAAACTTCTATCTATATATCTTGTATGTAACATTTTTTCCGATAATTCACTTAAAGGCTTTCCATAAAACTCTTTATATAGTTTTAATAACTCCTTATTTGTATCACTTCTTCTATTTTCTAAATCTCTATCTTTTTTATATAAAGCTTCTATTCTCTTTTTACGAAGTTCATCTCCCTTTTCAATTGTACCCTTTGGTTGACCTCCACCACTTATACATCCTCCAGGACATGTCATCACTTCGATAAAATGGAACTCTTCTCCTGTTTTCTTAAGAGTATTTATAAATTCTCCTGCCATCTTAGTTCCATAAATAACCGCTATTTTTAGCTCTAAACTACCTATTTTCACGACAGCTTTCTTTATATTTTGCATCCCACGAATAGGTTCGAATTCAAATAATAATGCTGGAGCTTCCTCACCTGTTATATATTTATATGCAGTTCTTAATGCTGCTTCCATTACTCCACCAGTATTTCCAAAAATAACTCCTGCTCCTGAAGCCTCTCCCATAAGAGAATCATACTGTCCTTCTTCTAATTTTGAAAAATCTATCTCTTCTTCTTTTGCCCATTTTGCTAACTCTCTAGTAGTTATTACATAGTCCATATCTCTCATACCTGAGATACCTAAATACTCTCCTGCTGCTCCCATCTCATCTCTACGAATTTCAAATTTTTTAGCTGTACATGGAGTAACTGCAACATTTACTATATTTCTAGGATCTATATTTTTTAATTTAGCAAAATATGTTTTTATTGTTGGTCCCTGCATACCTATAGGACTTTTTGAAGTTGAGAGGTGTTCTTTCATATCTGGGTGGTAAATTTCTAAATATTTTACCCAAGCTGGACAACAACTTGTAAATTGAGGCAGTGGTCCTCTTTTTTTAGTAACTCTCTCTATAAGTTCTGACGCTTCCTCTAATATTGTCAAATCAGCCCCAAAATTAGTATCTAAAATGAAATCTCCTCCTAATTTTCTTAAAAGTGAGATCATTTTTCCTTGTAAAAACTCTCCATCAGCTTCTTCAAACTCTTCACCTATTGCCACTCTCACAGAGGGAGAAGTTGAAAAAATAACTATTTTTTGAGGATCTTTAATAGCTTTTTTTACATCATTATACTCATATTTCTCTGTTATACTTGATGTTGGACAAACATTTGCACATTGACCACAATTTATACATACTGCTGTATCCTTCGTATCAACTAACTTATATGTTCCATGAACACCAATATATTTTTCACAAACCTCTTTACATTGACCACACTTAATACATAAAGCTTCATTTCTCATTATAGAAGGATTGCTCTCCTCTATCGGAACTCTTACACTTTCTGATAAATGTTTCATTTTTTATCTCCTTTCTTTAAATCTATTAAATGCTTTCTTTATCTACTTAATTTAAAACAACTTTGTAATCAATACAATTATATAGTAATTATATTATTTGTCAAGTACTTTTTACTTTTCTTTTTTCTTATCAAAACCTTATTATAAAAAAAAGAGTTTTATAAATTTGATAGATTAATCTCTCTACAAATTATGATAACTCTTCTCTTTAAAAAATATAAAACTTTTTATTGTATATAGACAGTAATAATTATACTATCTTAGTTGTCCAATCTTCTACATTCCAAACCTCTGTTGCTATATCCATATAGAAATCTGGCTCATGGCTTACCAATACTATCGTCCCTTTAAACTCTTTTAAAGCTCTTTTTAACTCCTCTTTAGCATCTATATCTAGGTGGTTAGTTGGCTCGTCTAAAACAAGCAAATTAATGTCTCTAAGCATAAGTTTACATAGACGTACCTTAGCATTTTCTCCTCCTGATAACACCTGCATCTGACTTGTTATATGATTAGTTGTTAATCCACATTTTGCAAGGGCAGCTCTTACTTCCGCATTAGTCATACTCGGAAACTCATTCCATATCTCATCTAGAGCTGTAGTAGTATTTCCAGCCTTTTCTTCCTGCTCAAAATATCCTATCTCTAGGAACTGTCCATGCTCTACCTCTCCAGCTAATGGTTTTAATTTCCCTAATAGAGTTTTTAATAGAGTTGATTTTCCAAGTCCATTTACTCCCTTTATAGCAATCTTTTGATTTCTTTCAACAGTGAAATTAAGTGGTTTAGTCAGAGCTTCATTATAACCGATTACTAAGTCCTTAACAGTTATAACCTCTCTGCTTGGAGTTCTAGCTGAGCTAAATCCAAAAGTTGGTTTTGGTTTCTCCTTAGCTATCTCAATAATCTCCATTCTATCTAGCTTTCTTTGTCTATCCTTAGCTAGATTTGTAGTGGCAACTCTAGCCTTATTACGGGCTATGAAATCCTTTAAATGCTCAATCTCTTTCTGTTGCTTTTTATATGCTTGCTCTATCTGTCTTTTCTTTAACTCGTACATCTCTCTAAATTGATAATAATCTCCTGTATAACGAGTTAATACAGCATTTTCTACATGGTAAATTACATTTACTACTGAATTTAAAAATGGTATATCATGTGAAACTAATATAAAAGCATTTTCATAATTTTGTAAAAAGTTCTTTAACCACTCTATATGATTTTCATCTAGGAAGTTTGTAGGCTCGTCTAGTATAAGTATCATTGGATTTTCTAGTAATACTTTAGCTAGTAATATCTTGGCTCTCTGTCCTCCTGAAAGCTCTGATACATCTCTTTCAAGCCCTATATCCATAAGTCCTAATCCCTTTGCATACTCCTCTATTTTTGAATCCAAAGAGTAAAAATCTCCACTATCCAGTATACTTTGAATCTCTCCTACCTCTTCCATAAGAGAGTCCATCTCCTCAGGTGAACAATCTCCCATCTTCTCATACAGTGCCATCATCTCTTTTTCTAACTCAAACATATGATTGAAGGCAGACTTTAAGATATCTCTTATCGTTTTTCCCTTCTCCAATGTACTATACTGATCCAAATAACCAGTAGTAATATGATTACACCAAGTTACAGTTCCCTCATCTGGCATAAGATTTCCTGTAATTATATTTAAAAATGTTGTTTTTCCCTCACCATTAGCTCCTACAAGTCCTATATGCTCCCCTTTTAAAAGTCTAAAAGAAGCATCTTCTAATATTACCCTAGAACCAAAACCATGGCTGACATTTTTTACATCTAATATACTCATTAAATCTCCTAAATAATCTTTTTATTTTTGTTTATATACATGTTATTTTAAATACCCAATTAGTAGAGCTATATCATTTCCTGTTACCCCACTTATTCTTGAAGCCTCTCCTATAGATAGTGGTCTTATCTCTTCTAATCCACTTCTTGCTATATTTGATATCCCCTTAACCGATGAAAAATCAAAATCCTTAGGTATTCTCATCTCTTCTAATCTTTTAAACTTTTCTATCTGCTCATTCTCTCTTTGAATAAAGATATCATATTTTATAATAGTTTCTATCTGATTTTTTACAAATTCTGGATAATCTCCAATCTCTGTAACATCTTTTAAGCTGTCATAAGTTACCTCTTTAACCTTTAGAAGCTCTCCAATTTTTATTCCCTTAGAGAATTTTTGATTAGAACCTAATTTCTCTAAAAGCTCATTTGCCTTAACCATAGGTACACTTATCTCTCTAAGTCTAACTATCTCACTATTTACTATATCTATAGCATTCTTTAAGTAATCTAACTTCTCTTGAGATAGAAGTCCTATCTCCTTTGCCTTTTCATATAATCTCATAAAAGCATTGTCAAATCTCAATGTTAATCTATACTCTGAACGTGATGGTAATACTCTGTATGGCTCTGGTGTCTTCTTATGTATGATATCGTCAATTAGAACTCCTATATATCCTTCACTTCTATCGATTATTACTGGTTCCTTTCCATCAAGTTTTCTAGCAGCATTTACCCCTGCCATAAATCCTTGACAAGCTGCCTCTTCATAACCTGATGTACCATTTATCTGTCCAGCAAAATACAGTCCAGCTATCTTTTTGCTCTCTAAACTAGGATATAGTTGTGAAGCTGGAGCATAATCATACTCAACTGCATAACCATGTCTCATTATCTTAGCATTCTCTAATCCAGCTATAGTTCTCATCATTGCCTCTTGAGCAAAAGGTGGCATAGCTGTTGTAAGCCCATTTACATAGATCTCTTCTGAATCAGCAGATTCTAATTCTAAGAATATTTGATGGTTTGTCTTATCTGGGAAATTAAGCACTTTTCTATCTAGAGATGGACAGTGTCTAGGTCCATGAGTCTCTATTATTCCACTTACTATTGGAGAGTATTTTAACATCTCCTTAGCTACCTCTATAGTCTTCTCTGTAGTGTGTGTAAGCCATGTAGGAACTACATTATTTCTCTCTTTATTTGTAAAAATTGAGAAATATCTAGGGTGCTCCTCCCCTTTTAACTCCTCCATTTTAGAAAAGTCTATACTTCTTCTATCAAGTCTTGGAGGTGTAGCTGTTTGGTATCTCTCTATATGTATTCCATGATCTCTTAAAGAGTCTGATAGTTTTTCAGCTGATTGCTCTCCCTGTCTTCCAGCAGAGTATGTCACATCCCCTATAACTATCTTTCCTTTTAAGAAAGTTCCTGTACATAAAATTACAGCCTTAGCAAAGTAAGATAGACCTAATCTAGTTCTAACTCCCTTTATCTCTCCCTCATCAACTATTATCTGCTCTACACAATCTTGAATCATATGTAAGTTCTCTGTATGTTCAAGTTTTTTTCTCATCTCAGTTCTATACAGATACTTATCCGCTTGTCCCCTTGTAATTCTTGCTGCAGGTCCCTTGCTTTCATTTAGATGTTTTAACTGAAGATTAAATTCATCAGTGTGTCTTCCCATCTCTCCACCTAAAATATCCATTTCAGCCACAAGATTACTCTTTCCAGGACCACCAATCGAAGGATTACATGACATCATTGCTACTGTATCTAAATATAAAGTAAATATAGCTGTATCTTTTCCTAATCTAGCTGAAGCAAGTGCCGCTTCTACTCCAGCGTGCCCTCCTCCTACAACTATAACATCATAAATCTTTTTCATTTTCCCTCCTAATCCATAAATTAAGAAAGAGGATAACTCAAAATTTGAGCATCCTCATCTACTACTTTCCAACACAAAAATTGCTAAAAATATGATCTAATAAATCTTCACTAGAAATCTCTCCAGTTACCTCTGAAAGCGAATCTAAAGCTCCCTTTATATCCACAGCCATAAGATCCATTGGTAATCCAGCATGTATAGTATCAAAAATATTTTCTACATATTGCTTTGTCTTTTCTAATGCAGATTTATGTCTTATATTAGTGATAGTAATTTTTTGTGAGCTATCCTCAACATTTCCATCTACAATATGGTGATATATCTTATCTTCCATCTCATCAATTCCAATATTTTTCATAGCTGAAATCTCTATCCAACTCTTTATCTTAGTTAGCTTTGAAAGATCTACCTTTCTCTCCATATCTATCTTATTTAAGATCCCTATTACTTTTTCAGAGTTTATACTCTCATGAATCTTTATATCTTCCTCTTCTAGCTCTCTTGAACCATCTATTACAAATAGTATGAGGTCAGCATTTTCTATCATTTTTTTAGATTTTTCTACACCAATATTTTCTACAATATCATCAGTTTTTCTAATTCCTGCTGTATCAACTAAAATTAATGGTATCCCTTTTAAATTTACAACTTCCTCTATGACATCTCTAGTCGTTCCAGGAATATGAGTTACAATAGCTCTCTCCTCACGTAAAACAGAGTTTAACAGGCTTGATTTCCCAACGTTAGGTTTTCCTACTATAGCTGTCTTTATTCCCTCTTTAATCATCTTTCCTTTGTCATAAGATTTAATTAATCTATCAGTCGTATCTACAACCTCTTGAAGATTTCCTACAAGATTTTCTGGTAGTGGATCATCTATCCCCTCTTCCGGATAATCAAGTACAACATTAATGTGAGCTGCAACATCTAAGATTAACTTCTTAAGATGCTCTATCTGCTCCTTTAAATCCCCTCTAAGTTGGTTTAATGATAAAGATACAGACTTTTCTGTCTTCCCATGAATTATATCTATTACAGCTTCAGCTTGTGTTAAATCTATTCTACCATTTAAAAAGGCTCTTCTTGTAAACTCTCCTATTTCAGCATGTCTTGCCCCATATTTTAAAACTGTTTCAAGAAGTTTTTCAGTAATTACAAATCCACCATGGCAATTTATCTCCACTACATTTTCCTTAGTGTAAGTGTGGGGAGCTTTCATAATAGATACCATTACTTCATCTACTAATTGATCTCCATCATAGATATGACCATAGTTTATACTAAAATTTCTCAATTCCTCTATTTTTTTTCCTGATTTAGGTCTAAAAATCTTCTCAAGAATTGTGAAAGCATCGCTTCCTGAAATTCTTACAATACCAATTCCACCCTCTCCACGAGGAGTTGAAATAGCCGCTATAGTATCAAAAAGCATAATAGCCTCCTATTTTTTTCTTTTTATAACAATATATCTCTTAGGGTCTCTTCCCTCGCTATATGTATCCAATTCACTATATTTATTTACAACTTCATGGATTATCTTTCTCTCTCTTGGTGGCATAGGATTTAATCTAACCGGTTTTCCTGATTTTAAAGCCTTCTCTGCCATCTTCTTTCCAAGCTCTCTTAAAGTTTCTGTTCTCTTAGCTTTAAATCCTTCTACATCAACTTCAATTCTATAATCTTTCATTAAAGAGTTTAAAAGATATTCAAAACTATTTAAAGTTTTTCCTTTCTTTCCGATAATGATACCATTATCTTCTCCATATAGGTTTACTAGATAATTTTTATCACTTAATCTATCTACTTCAACCTTTAAAACTAGACCAATATTTTCTAAAAGCTCTTCAGCTTTTTTCTTAATATCTTCAGAAACATCTTTATTTTCTTTTTTCTCTTTTTTTATCTCTTTAGTCTCAGTTATAGTCTCTTTTACTATCTCTTTTTTCTTTTCTACTTCTTCAACTTTTTTTACCTTTTCTACTTTTTCTACTTTAACCTCTTTCTTTTCAGTAGAAGTAGCTCTATTATTTTTATCTATCTCAATTTCATAGATACCTTCTCTATTGAAAAGTCCAAAAAAAGATCTACTTTTTTGTTTTTCTATAACTTTAACTACCTGTTCAGGAGTTGCTTCCATAATTTTTAATGCTCTAGTTATAGCCTGCTCCTGACTCATAGCTTTAATTTCTATAACATTACTCATACTTGCTTAGTCTCCTTTTTTCATTATCAAGTACTGTTGAACTACAGCAGACACACTTGATGCTAACCAATAAATTTGTAATCCAGCTGGCATTTTATATGAAATAAATACCATCATTAATGGGAAAATATACATCATATTTTTCATTTGAGGGTTATCAGATGAACCCATTACTTTCTGCTGTAAAAATGATACCACTCCATTTAATACCGGTAACACATAGTAAGGATCTGGATTAATAAGTTGCATCCATAAGAAAGTTGAATCTTGAGGAACTGTTGCTGTATCTCTCAAAACTCCAAATAGTGCCCATAAAATAGGTAATTGAACTAGAAGAGGTAAACATCCTCCCATTGGGTTAACTTTATGTTTTTGATATAATTCCATTGTTTTTTGATTCATCATCTTAGGATCATTTTGATATTGTTGCTTAATTTTTTCTATTTCTGGTTGTAAAACTTTCATACTCTTCATTGACTTATCTTGTTTTAAAGTTAATGGAAGTAATATAATTTTTATAACTATAGTAGCTAGTATAATAGCAACTCCAAAGTTTCCTGTTAAATCATACATCAAATGTAGTAAAGCCGAAATAGCTCCTTTTAATAAACCATAAATATAACTCATTAATCCTCCTAATTTTTATTTTTTCGGTACTGGATCATAACCTCCAGGATGAAAGGGATGGCATTTTATTATTCTTCGTATACCTAAGTACACTCCCTTTATTACTCCAAATCTCTCTACAGCTTCATATGTATACGCTGAACATGTAGGATAAAAACGACAGTTTTTTCCTAGAAATATAGATATATACTTTTGATAAAATTTAATCAGTAAAAGTATAATTTTTTTCATAACCTAATTTCCTATTTAAATATCTTTGCATTATTTAAAACTTTATCTAAATCTTTTCTAATATCTTCAAACTTTAGTTCTTTATATTTTTCTCCAGCTGTTTTCTTTGCTACAAAAATAATATCATATCCATCTTTAATATACTCTTCTTTTTGTCGATAATACTCTCTAAACAATCTTTTTAATCTGTTTCTACAAACGGCATTTCCTGTTTTTTTACTAACAACAAATCCACATTTTTTTAAATTATCATCATTTCTCTTAAAAAAAATAAGAGAGTAATAACCAAAACTTTTTCTTCCCGAATTGTAGATTATTTGAAACTCTCCGTTTTTCTTCAAATTATTCATGATTATTATTCTCCTAAATTTAAATAAACAACTTTTATTTTGCTTAAGAGGTTCTTGTAAAAACCCGGTGATATTAAACACCGGGTTCTATGCTGATAATACTTTTCTACCTCTAGCTCTTCTTCTTTTTAATACTTTTCTACCATTTTTAGTAGCCATTCTTGCTCTGAACCCGTGATCTTTCTTTCTTTTAGCTTTATTAGGTTGGTATGTTCTTTTCATCTTATTCACCTCCGAAAAAATTCTATATTTCAGATAAAGATTTTATATTATTTTTGTCATTTTGTCAAGTATTTATTGAAAATTTCTATATAAAAATACTCTTTTTGTAATAAAAAAAAGAATAATTAAAACAAACAAAACAAAAAACATAGTTTGTTATTTGTATATATGTATTATGTTATATGTACAGAGTAAGATTAAAATCAAATTTAGTCTAAAGTATTGATTTTCTTAAGTTTTTAAGAAGAATAAGACAAAAAAATATTTTTGTTAATATACACATGGATAAAAGCTTATTTTTTCTAGTTTATTTATTTTAAATTTTTAATAAATCTTGATTTTATAAGAGTTTTACTAAGCAAAAAAATATTATTGTTTATAAGCAATAGGAACAAAGCTTATTTCTTCTAATACTTTAGAAATTAAGATAAAGCAAAATATAGAAAAATTAAGGGATTTTTTAACTAATAATTTATTATTGTTTATAGACATTAAAGCTAGTATTGAATTTTACTTAATTAAGTTGAAGTTGAATTATACTATTATTGTTCATAGACATTTTAATTCCTTATAAATTCTAAAAAGATGTGAGCCAATTATTATCTTATAAATATTATTGTCTATAAGCAAATGTAAAAACCCTTATTTTTTAAGAGTTTTTATTAGAATGAGTAGTATTTATAAAATTTAAATAGAAGAGAAAAAATCTATTGAAACCAATATTTATAAGGAATTATGAGAGGAATATATGAAAAATAAAAAATATTATTGTCAATATGTATAAAAAATGGTATATTATTGATTATATACATTTTATTTGTAGAGCATATTTTTACAATCTAAAGGAGTCTTTATGAAAAAGGGAAGCTTGAAAAATCAAGAAGAAATTGATAGTTTTAATATTGTTAAGAGTGGTTCTTTGCTTGAAGATATTAAAAAAGTTGAGATAAAGTTAAATGAAGTTCCAAATATTGAGGTTAAAGAAGTTGTAATAAAAGAGACTGGAAATTTTTTAAATTTAAAAGATAACATAATTAATATTCCAGTAGAGATGATAGTATTTCCTTTTTTTACTCCTCAAAAACAAAATAAAAGGGTTAACTTTCAGTATTCTTTCGAGGATCTAGGAGTTACGATGTCATGTACATTGATAGCTAAAGACAGTGAAGATAAGGTATTTCAGCCCTCTATATTTGAGGAAAAGATATACACTTATCTGATTTCAATGTATGAGTTAAAAAAAGAGATCAATGATACTGATGATTATATTGAATTTGAAATCTCTGATTTTATAGTTAATTTTTTAGGAAATAAGATGAATAGAACCTATTATACAAAGGTTGAGCAGGCTTTAAAGAACCTAAAAAATACAGAGTATCAATTCGTAGTTTCAAACCATACAAAACTGGGAAATTATAAGTTTGAAGATGAAGAGTTTAAATTATTAACTTATCAAAAATTAGAAAAGGGTAGAAAAAAGTTTTATAGAGTTACTTTAAATAAAAATATAAGACAGAAAATAAAGGATAAGAGATATATTAAGTATAATTCGAGATCACTTTTAGAGATTTTAACGAAGGATCCAATTGCAGGGAGAATATATAAATATATCAGTAAGATAAGATATGATAAGGAACAAGATAGAATTAATTTAAGAACTCTTGCTGCTGTAATTCCTCTAAAAACGGAGCAAGTAACAGAGAGAGCTAATAAAAATGGAGAGGTAAAGCAGTATGTTTTATGTAGATTGAAACAAGTTTTAAAAAGAGTTGAGAAAGCTTTTGATGTATTAGTAGAATTAGAGTATATTTTAAATTATAAAGCTGAGTATGTAAAAAGTGAAGATACTTATTATTTAGAGTATATTTTTAATAAGGATAAAGATGGAGATTGCCACGTTTCAAGCTATATTGAGAATAAAACTGAAAAAGTAGGTATTGGATATCAAAAGAGAAAAGATATTGAAGATGCTGAGATAATAGAGGTTAGCGAGGTAAAACCTGAGAGTATTCTAAAGGAAAAAGTAACTAAGAAGGTTTCTAAGAAAAAGGATGAGATAGAGTTTTCTGAGGAGATTTTAGAGAGAATTAAAAAAGCTAAGAGAAATATATATGTTTTAAAGGCTTGGGATAAGAGAACAGATACTAAAATAAAGAAGATTTATAGAGAAGATGGTGAAGAAAGAACTAAAGAGATTTTAAATATTTTATATAAAAATCTCACTACAAATGTAAAAACAACCTTAGTTCAATACATAAATGGAATTATAAAAAATCTTTCTGCTGTAGATAAAGAGAACAATAAACAGAATTTAACACTTTTTGGTAATGTTGTAAAAGAGAGAGGATTAAAGAGTAAAAAATCAATTAATCAAGCTAGAAAAGCTGTAAAAAAACCTGTTCTAAATAATATTAAAGATTTAGCTGAAGAGACAAATATTCCTAGAGATATGATAAAAGAGTTTGAAAGTTATGATGAGTATGAAAAATTAAAAATAGAAGAAAAAGCTTTAGAATTGTGTTCTAAAGAGATGGGCGTAGATATCAATTTCTTACTTGCAATGAAGGAGAAAACAAGAGCGATTTATATAGGTGCTATTAAGGATTACATAGAGAGAGTAATGAAAGAGGAAAAGGAAGAAAATTAAAAAATATTACTGTCCATATACATAAAAATATATAAATATATTAAAAAGTTTTATTGCTACAGAAAGTAAGAGTAGTGATAAAACTTTTTTATTTTGTATATTATAAAAATTGATAACCACTTACTGTTCAATCTAAATAAAATTTTAAGGAGTGTATAGTTGATAAAAGAGAGTAAAGAAGCTATAGAGATTATTAATATGTATATAAACAGTAATAAATATATTTTAAAAATATTTTTTTAGTAAAAAAGGGCACAATACATTGCGTAAGAGCCCTTCTTTAATAATTATTTTTTGCTAGAAACCCAGTATACAATAGATGAATTAAAACCAGGATTTCTATATCTATGAGGTGTATTTTGTTTGATAAATATAGAATCACCTTCATAAAGATGATAAAGAGTCTTATCTAGCTCAATTTCAAGTTCACCTTTAACAACAATTCCAATCTCATCATATCCATGCCCCCATGACATATCACTAAAAGAGTTTTCTTCGGAAATAGTTATAGCAATACCATTGAGACTTGCTTTTCTATTTAAAAGACTTTCTACTTTAACGTTAGTTTCAATATTTTTTAATATCTCTTCTCTTTCTGCAGCTCTAGTTATAGGATTAGTAGCGATCTCTTCATCTAAAATTTCCATAAGATTTATTCCTAAAGCTGAACAAATTTGTTGAAGATTATTGATAGAAGGGCTATTTAGATCCCTTTCAATATTACTTAAGAACCCTATTGAAAGACCAGTAATCTCAGATAGTTGTTTTAAAGTATAATCTTTGTTTTTTCTAATCGTTTTAATTTTTTCCCCTAGTTTCATTAATTCCTGTTCCTCCATAAGAAAATTTATATTTATGATTTATATGATTATACCATAAATATTATATATTGTAAATTCAATAAAATATAGTGATAAAAATTTAAAAATGTGTTTTATTATATGAAAAAATTTCAAAAAAATATAAATCCAGTATAATGAAATAAAAAAATAAAATAATGATTAATATAATAAAATTAAAATATAAATAAAATATTTATAGTTGTAGAAGTAGCAATAAATCGTAATTTGAAGAATAATAAATTTCATTAAAGTGAAAAAAATCTTGAAATATTCTATTCTGTATGTTATACTTTTTCTTGTATTTAAAATAACAATAATATTCGTAAAAAGAACGGAATATGTTGTTAATATAAACTGAAAATAAATTAAGTAAAATTTAACAAAAGGAGAAAAAAGAATGGATGTTATCAAAGGAGTAATTTTATTATTTGTTGTTTTAGGTGGATTCTCACTATTTAGTATGAAAGCACCTAAGGGTATGAAAGCAATGGGAGCATTAGCAGGAGCAGCAACGGCAAGTTTCCTAGTAGAGGCTTTCCAATTATATGTTGGAGGAGATCTTATCGGAATTCCTTTCTTAGGAGAAGTAGGTAAAGCAGCAGGTTCAATGGGAGGAGTTGCATCAGCTATTTTAGTTCCAATAGCTTTAGGAGTTAATCCTACTTATGCAGTTTTAGTTGGTGTATCAGTAGCAGGATTTGGAATATTACCAGGATTTTTAGCTGGTTATATATTATCTTTTATTATTCCAAAAGTAGAGGAAAAAGTTCCACAAGGATTAGATTTAATTTTTGTAATCTGTTTCATAGCACCGTTAGCAAGACTTATAGCGTCAGTATCTAACCCAATAGTAAATTCAACTCTATTAAATATAGGTGGAATTCTTGAGTCAGCTTCTCATTCAAGTCCAATATTAATGGGAATTATTTTAGGAGGAGTAATCACTGTAGTAGCAACAGCACCATTATCATCAATGGCACTTACAGCTATGATGGGATTAACAGGTGTTCCAATGGCAATAGGAGCATTATCAGTAATGGGATCATCTTTTATGAATGGAATTTTCTTCCATAGAATGGGATTTGGAGATAGAAAAACAACTATAGCAGTAGCAATAGAGCCACTAACACAAGCAGATGTAATTTCAGCTAACCCAGTTCCAATATATGTAACAAACTTTATAGGAGGAGCATTAGCAGGTGTTGTAGTAGCAATGTATGGACTTGTAAACAATGCTACAGGAACAGCTACTCCAATAGCTGGATTAATGGTAATGTACGGATTTAATGATGCTATGACTGTTACAAAAGTTGCATTAATGTGTGCTGCGTCAGGGGCATTTGCTGGATTATTAGGATCAATAATATTTAAAAATTATAAGATAAAAACAGTAGAAGAGATAAGAGGTAAAAATTAATGGATAGCTTAAGAGAATTATTTAAAATCGGGTGTGGACCATCTAGTTCGCACACAATGGGACCAGAAAGAGCTGCAAAGAAATTTAAAGCTGAAACAGAAAATGCAGCATCTTACAAAGTTGAACTTTATGGAAGTTTAGCTGCAACTGGTAAGGGACATTTAACAGATTGGATAATAGAAGAGACTTTAAAACCTAAAAAAACTGAGATCGTTTGGATGCCAGATTTTATACATGAGTATCATACTAATGGAATGAAATTCTTTGCTTTAGATGAAGCTGGAAATGTTATAAAGGATTGGTTAGTATTCTCAGTAGGTGGAGGAACAATAAAAGAGCTTACTGATAAGAGAAGTGGAGCTGGACAATGCTATAATTTAACTAAGATGGATGATATTATGGCATGGTGTAAAGAGAATAATAAAGAACTTTGGGAGTATGTAGAGTATTGTGAAGGACCAGGTATCTGGGATCATTTAAAAGATATTCTAGATACAATGAATGCTGCTGTAGATAGAGGTATCAGAAAGGATGGAGTACTTCCAGGAAAATTAAGATATCCAAGAAGAGCAAAAGAGATATATGATAAGATAGATAAAAAGAGAAACTACTTAGTAATAACTAAAAAGATATTTGCTTATGCATTAGCGGTTTCAGAAGAGAACAGTAGTGCAGGAACAATAGTAACAGCACCGACATGTGGAGCTGCTGGAGTAATTCCTGGATTATTAAGAGCTTTAATTGAAGAGTATGAATTAGATGAAACAACTTCTTTAAGAGCTTTAGCAGTAGCAGGACTAATAGGAAACCTTATCAAGGAAAATGCAACTATATCTGGAGCTGAAGGAGGATGTCAAGCTGAGATAGGAGCAGCATGTTCAATGGCAGCTGGAATGGCAGTATATATCCTAGGTGGAACAACTGAACAGATAGAGTATGCAGCTGAGATGGGAATGGAGCACCACCTTGGAATGACTTGTGACCCAGTTGGAGGATATGTACAAATACCTTGTATAGAGAGAAATGCAATAGTTGCAGTAAGATCATTAAATACAGCAGACTATGCATTAGCAACAAATGGAGAGCATACAATCAGTTTTGACCAAGTTGTACAAACTATGAAAGAGACTGGAATAGACATGTGTTCAGCTTATAAGGAAACTTCAACAGGTGGATTAGCAAAATACTATGATAAGTTTTTAAAAGATGAAACTATCAACTAATTGTATATAGACAATAATAAAATACAAGATATAGTGTTTTAAGAAATAAATTAATATGTTAGAGAGGAAGAGAGTTTTACTCAGAGTAAAATTTTCTCCTCTCTCTTATTTTTTGGATTTAGTTAAAATATATTTTTGCAAAGTTATAAAATAAAGGGTAAAATGTAGTTATACTAAAAAATTTGGAGGAGAAAATGGTAGAATATAGAGGGAAAATCCCTTTTTTATTAAAGGAATTAAAGGGAAATATCTTGTATCTATGTTCTTCAAATAAGAATATAGAGGATTATTACAACGTATTAGAGGACATATATGGTGGAAAGCTTTTAAAGTTAGAGAGTAGCCAGATAAAAGAGGAGCTGGAGAAGGATAATTATGATCTTTTAGAGATTTTAAAATCTGGAGATAAATTTATAATTTTGATCTCTTTAGATGCTATATTGAGAGATTATTTTTTAGAGGGAAAAAGATTTCGTATAGAGATTGGAAAAAATATAGATGCCAAAACTTTAGAAGAGGAGCTAGAAAGAAATGGATATACAAGAAACTATATGGTTGAAGATAGAAACCAATTTAGTATAAGGGGAGATATCTTTGATATTTTTCCTAAAAATAGTGAGTATCCAGTGAGAATAGAGTTCAGTTTTGGAGATGAGATTGAAAGAGTTACCTACTTTGATATAGAGACTCAAAAAAGTATTGAGAAAAAGAGCAGTATAGATATGTATATAAACAGTAATAATGAGGAGAGAAAAACTCTTTTTTCACTTCTAGGAAAGTTAGATAATGTACATATATTCATGGAAAATAGAGAGCTACTTGAGTATAAGCTAGGTGAAATATTAAAAGATGTAGGAGAAGCTGAGGTAGAGTTAAGAGAGAGATTTCAGGAGTTAGTTAATGTAGCTGAACAAGTAGAGATTACTAAGTTTGAATATGATGAGTTACACAGTTTCGAAGATGTAGAGTACATAAAAAAATTAGGTATAGACCCAAGATTGAAAGTAAAAATAGTTTCAGAGGAAGAGAAAAGATATAGGGAGATTTTTCAAGGGGAGAATTTTGAGTTTGAGAGATACCCTCTTTTTGAAGGATATAGAGATGGAGATACTCTGGTTTTAACTGATAGGGAGCTAAAGGGAGTAAGAGTAAAAAGAGAGAGAAGAGATAGGGGATTCCAAAGATATAAGAATGTTTCTGAGATTCAAGAGGAGGATTATATAATTCATGAGAACTATGGAGTAGGAATATATCTAGGAGTTGAAATTATAGATGGACATGATTATTTAAAAATAAAGTATGCTGATGAGGATAAACTTTTTGTTCCAATAGAGGGAATAGGAAAGATAGGTAAGTATATATCTTATTCTGGGGAGATTCCCGAGATATATAAATTGGGTAGAAAAGGATTTAGAAAAAAGAGAGAGAAGATAACTGAAGAATTAATTCAATTTGCTAAGGAGATTGTAGAGATTCAAGCAAAAAGAGAGTTAGAGGCAGGTTATATTTTTGCTCCAGATACTCTTTGGCAGGAGGAGTTTGAAGAGGGATTTCCATATAGAGAGACTACTTCGCAACTGAAGGCTATAGAAGATGTAAAAAGAGATATGGAATCTCCTAGAGTAATGGATAGAGTAGTGTGTGGTGATGTTGGATTTGGAAAGACAGAGGTAGCTATAAGGGCAGCTTTTAAAGCAGCTATTGAGGGAAAACAGGTAGTTGTGATGGTACCAACTACTGTTTTAGCACAACAGCATTATGAAAGATTTACAGAGAGAATGAAAAACTATCCAATAACTATAGAGCTTTTGAGTAGATTATCCTCTTTGAAAGAGCAGAAGACAACTCTTGATAATATTTTAAGTGGGGCTGTAGATATAGTTATAGGGACACATAGAATCTTATCGGAGGATGTTAAATTTAAGGATTTAGGATTAGTGATAATCGATGAGGAGCAAAAATTTGGTGTAAAGGCAAAGGAGCATCTGAAGAGATTGAGAAATAAGATTGATATGCTTACATTGACTGCAACACCTATACCTAGAACTCTAAATTTAGCTCTTTTAGGGATAAGAGATCTCTCGGTAATTGATACTCCACCAGAGGGAAGAAAACCTATTGAAACTATATTTTTAGAGGGAACAGATAAGAATATAAGAGATGCTATAATGAGAGAGATAGCTAGAGAGGGACAAGTTTTCTATATCTTCAATTCAGTAAAAGGGATTGAAAAAAAGGTTTATGAGTTGAAGGGAATACTACCAGAGTATTTAAAAATAGGTTTTGTACATGGGAAGATGTTACCAAAGGAGATAAAAGAGAGAATAAAAGAGTTTGAAAATGGAGAGATAGATGTACTTCTTGCAACTACTATTATAGAAAATGGAATTGATATAGAGAATGCTAATACTATGATTATAGATAGAGCAGATAAATTGGGACTTTCACAGATTTACCAGTTGAGGGGAAGAGTTGGAAGAGGAAATAGACAGAGTTACTGTTATCTTCTGACTAAGGAGTATCAGAGTAAAAAGGCTAAGGATAGAGAGGATTCTATCAAAATGTTGGAGGAAACAGGTGGAGGAGGACTTCAGCTCTCTATGGAAGATATGAGAATAAGAGGGGCTGGAGAGATTCTTGGAGAGAAACAGCATGGAGCCTTAGAAACTTTTGGATATACTCTGTATATGAAGATGCTTCAAGAGGAGATAGAGAAGATAAAGGGAGAGTTTGAAGAGGACTTAGAGGATATTGAGATAAAGGTAAACTATCCTGCATTTATTCCAGAGAGTTATATAGAAAAGAGTGAGAAAATAAAAATCTATAGAAGAGTAGCTGATATAAAAAGAGAGAGCGAACTTCAAGAGATAAAAGATGAGTTGATAGATAGATTTGGAAAGATGCCTATAGAAGCTCAAGGTTTTTTCAAGTATATAGCTTTAAAATTTAGAGCTAGAAAATTAGGGGTAAAAAGAGCTATTGAAATTAAGGGAAAAAATGAGAGCGATATAAAATTTCATAATGATAAGATGAATTTTGAAAAGCTTCTAGATTTAATTCAAAAAGAGATAATAAGATATCAGAAGAAAGAGGATATCATAGAGTATGATGGAACAATTGAGGAGTTTTTAAATGTATATGAACAGTAATAATGAGGTGAAGAGAATGAAAGAATTTGATAGACTTGTAGAGATAATAAAGGTATTGAGAAGTGAAAATGGTTGCCCTTGGGATAGAGAGCAGACATTAGAGAGCTTAAAACCTTGTCTAAGAGAGGAAGTAGCTGAGTTATTAGAGGCTATGGAGGGAGATGTAGAGGAGCATAAAGGGGAGCTTGGAGATGTTTTAATGAATTTAGTATTTCAAGCTGATATTCGTGAACAGGAGGGAAAATTCAATATTGAAGATGTTGCTCATGAGATAAATGAAAAATTAATAAGAAGACACCCTCATGTAT
>UMEL01001962.1_pt1 | contig 25185 bp, 21 predicted proteins | sample 1964741 | NCBI WGS metagenome assembly UMEL01 (sample SAMEA4836019, study PRJEB28245) | human gut metagenome | biome: gut microbiome; material: fecal sample | place: Denmark | collected 2008
AGAAAATTAACTGTAAAATTCTATTTTGACCAAACAATTCGGACACTTTTTGTCCCCCTCCCTATCTTACTTTGCAATGCGAAACGATAAAAAACGTAGTATTATGAAAGAAGATAGGGATTTGTCATTCTTGGCATACTGCAAGAATGAAGACTTAAAAACACTGGTTGATATGCTGACACACGACACTAACGGAGAAGTCCGCATATCAGAACAACTTACAAATACGGATGCTTACCTCTACTGTTATCCGTACCGACTGAGTATGATGTGGCAAGAAATAGCCAACGAATTGCAACGCTTTGGCGGAAACACCCTTGTCAACCTGTACCGAAGAAACGGAGTATGCTATAAAGAGATACTGCGCGATGTCTGCCGAAAAGCAGAAGTTTACTTCAATGACAAGACCAATACAAAAGAATTGGAAAGGTCACTTTTGGAAAAAGTCTGCCATGACACCGTGGGACAGATGGATGAGAAAGAACTACGCAATATGGCTGAAGAACTGAACATTCCAGTAAAGAATCCTAGAAAATATATGATTATAACTGCGTTGCAACTCGCCATCAAACGTGGTGGGGCTTTATCTAAAAGAATAATTCTCTATGTGGCGCAAATGATTTCCAAAATGTTATTGGGGCATGGGTTAGCGGCTTTTGGGAGTAATATTCTCTTCAAGACTTTAGGGAAATTGACTGGTCCTTTAGGTTGGAGTATCACTATCGGGTGGGCAGTCTATGATTTGGCTTCCCCGGCCTATCGGGTAACTATACCTTGTGTGATACAAATAGCGTGTATGCGTATGCAATTGTCAAACTACTAAGAAAGGAGAAGTAGAATTATGAAAGCAACAGACATTATGCATCCTGAGGATGCAAAAGCCATACAGGTAATAAAAAGTGTGCCGGGTTGCGCACAGTTGGTATGTGTATTCATGAAACTGGGTTATGAAGCACAATACAGAGGAGAGAATTTGGCTAATTACATTAAGGTGACAACTGACAGTTTTCCCGAAATTTATCGCTTGTTCAAGGTGGTGATAGCCAAAGTAGGAATCCGTGAACCGGAACTTTACATATACAATGATCCGGAGATAAATGCCTATACATACGGTGAAACAAACACCTTTATTGCACTCTCCAGCGGAGCAGTAGAAAAGATGACTAAGGATGAGCTGAAAGGCATTTTGGCACATGAATGCGGGCATATACTTTGCAAGCATTCCTTATATATGACCATTTGGAGAACATTACAAGATATGGGGAGTGCTTTGGGGATGATTCACTGGACAATGTTTGCACCGCTTTATTTGGCTTTGCAGTATTGGAGTCGTAAGTCTGAGTTATCTGCCGACCGTTGCGCTGCTGTGGTGGTGAACGAAGAAGTTTATCAGTCGACGTTGGTAAAGTTGGCTTCGGGCTTGAAAGAGATTACGGGCAAATCACGCCGATTGGTGGAACAGGGTAAGCAGTACGAAGCCTTCAAACGCTCGTCGCTTTGGTACAGGGTACAGCAGGAGTATCGCTGTATGTTCTATTCACATCCCCAACTTTGCACAAGGGCGTTGGAATTGGATAAGTGGAAAGATTCGTATGGCTATAGGATGTTGAGATATATGATCTGATTATTGAATTAATATAAATGAGTAAACTGATGAACCGCAAAGTATCTGTTTGGAAAAGAATGTTTTTCAAGAGTAATATTGGCAGAATTCGCAAAGCCATAATGGACTATCTGCAAGAAGAGGGTATCAACGTTTCTTTTGAGAATGGACTGCTAATAGTCACTTTAGACGATTGTTATTACAATATTGATTTTGATGTGGACAATGAGTATCCCCTATGCAGCATTATATTCAGACTCGGTTGTGCAGAATACAAGGAGTTAAAAATCTCACAAAAGACTTTTATTGCTGACAAAATCAATACAAATGAAAATCACCAGTCTATTGTAAAGTCCTTTACCGACGAAATCGTGGTATATACGCATTTTTATTTCAATGACAAGAGTATGCTACTGATTCTGTTCCACAACTACTTTGTTGACTTGAAAGAAACGGTAGATGAAATGATGGATTGGCTGACAGATGTAATAAAAGAGAATAAGCATCAACAACGTCCCATCGGTTTTATGGCAACCGCCGCATCCAAGGAGAAAAACAGCGAGGTACAGCCTGCCGCTTGTGGAAAGAATGATACGAAGTAATATATGAAAGCTTGCAAAAATAGATAAAAATGGTTTAATTTACTACGCCTTAATAGGTAGCTTGATTGTGTGTATTCCTCTTGTCAGGATATACAAGAAGGGAAAATTGGCTTTATAAACATACTTTTTGGAAACAGAAGAAGAAAAAGATTATAAAGGTCCCGATGTTGTAAATGTTATAAAGGAAATTACCGATAGAGGAATAGCAGTTCGTGTTTTTTTAAGAAACTGTGAAGTGCTAATGGGGAGGGTAAAATTATTACAATTTTTCCAAAGATAATGAAGATTATGTTATTGTATCGGGTAAGGCAGACAAATATTTTCGCTTATTTGAACCATTTTACAGACATACTATAGGCTTTGATGGACGATTAAAACTTTGTTTGAATGTAGAAACTACGAGAAGCATTTTGTTGAAAAAGTTCTCGGGAAGTTTAAAATTAAGAATGTCAGTCTTGAGAATGAGCAAATCAACCAATTTGTGGAGACGTTTAGAAAGCAATATGGAAAGTAATAATATAAGAAGTACTAATACTTTGATAGAGGAAGTTGAGCAAGGATATGTTTATGCACAATACGAATTAGGTTGCTTGAAAAGCATTTACACTACAAAACCGCCTTCAAACGGCTCTTAAAAGCAGTCAAATAGGGGGAAGAATGGGCATTGGAAGCCTTGGAAAGATTGAGGAAGAAAAATGCAGATAGAGAAAGAAACGAATAAAAATCTACTCAGACAATTTTAGATTTCCTCAACTTTGTTCTTTATTTTAATTTAAGAATAAAAGAGAAATAGTATGACATTAGAAGAAAGCCTTATACAGGCTGAGTACGGAGATAACGACGTGCAATACAATATTGGTATGATGTACCTTATGGGAGAAAAGGTGGAACGGCATAAACAAATAGCTTGTTATTGGCTGTTGAAAGCTGCCAAACAAGGGCATTCTAAAGCACAATATATGATAGGCAGGATGGTGGACTTGGGATTTTATTCGGAAAAAGGACTTGGACAGAAGCATACACATTCGGATTTATTTGATGAATCTCTTTTTAATTTCACTTCTATTCATCGTTTTCACCAAAGAGAGGAAGAAGCTTTTGAGTGGTATTTGAAAGCTGCCAAACAAGGAGTACCGGAAGCGCTGAGCCAGGTTGCCGATGCTTATTACACAGGGAATTGGGCGGTTGGCAACAAGAAAGATTTAGAGAAAGCCTTTCTGTATTATAAGCAAGCGGCCGAACTGGGATTGATGAGTGCGCAATATTGCCTTGCTGGGATGTATAACCGTGGCGAAGGAGTGGAAAAAAATGAAATAATAGCTCTCGTCTGGTACCGGAAGGTGGCAGAAAGAAACAAAATGCCGATTTCTCTGGAAGAAATGGCTTTAGTGGAACCAGAGGAACGTAGGGAAGCATTGTTCAGGCGGCGCAAGGAGGTGGATGAGAAAAGCGATGAGTATCATAACTCCATTCTGCAACAGGGAGCGGGGTGTTTGAATGCCACTTTCTTAAAATATAAGGCTTCGTTGAACGTAGAGAATAAGATTCTCTATTATTTTTTGGGAGAAATGTACTATCATGGTATTGTGGTGGAACGTGACTTTGACAAGGCTTTTGAGTGTTATATGTTTGTAGGTTATCGAGGCTTTTCCAAGGAAGCGCAATACGCTATAGGACGTATGTACGAGCGTGGCGAGTGTGCTAAGCAAAATTTAGAAACAGCAATAAACTGGTATTGTAAGGCAGCCGAACAAAATTGTGTGGAGGCCATGCAAGCTTTAAAGCGATTAGGAGTGCCGACGGTGAAGATGCAAAAGAAGGGAGAGAAAAGGCAGCCGTTGCAAAAGAGGAATAAGTGGAGTAAAATAATAAAAAAAATCATGGAGAAGCATCTAATTTGGTTAATGTGACATAATCAGATAAAGGCGGATTTGAGAATGTAATTTACATCCTCATATAGACGGATTGAAAGGTTTTCCTGAAGCGATCCAAAGTGTTTATTTTTCTCTAAAAAACTCATCGGTCGGGGAACGACCAGCGCCAAGGGTCGGGACCACCCGTCCCGACAAGCGTAAAATTACAATAATTTAAATTGTACTCTGATTCCTAATAAATAATGTTGTCAAACTTTCGAGGATATATCAGGAGAAGAGATTCTTCATTCCGTTCTGAACGACAGAATGATATATCCTCGAAAGTTTGACAATACTATCTTATTCTCTCTTTTCTGTTTCTTTATTTTTGTTCTTATTTCAAATTATATCTCTAACTTTCACTATCTTATTCAGTATTGTCGTTTATATAAACGATTTTATATCAAACAATGAAGGTTGAACTATCGGTTGTTTAATACAGCGACAACTTTGAAGCTCGAAATTAAACACCAATGCTTCTGTCATTGCATGTCTGTTTTCTACATGACCACCTCCATGATAGAAATGTTCCTTAGTTTCTACATTAAACCTTTTCCAAAGACGATTTATCATATCATTGTCTCTGAATTCATTATGATGCCATGTTGACAATATAAATTTTGCCTTGGTATTACAGAGTGCTTCATACAAAGCAATTTCATCCTTTTCTGTCCAACCGTTATAATAATCGACATATCGTCCAAAATATGGAGGGTCACAATATATTATATCATTCTCACCTGCAAGTGATATGGTATCCAAAAATGTTTGGTTGTGAAATACCCAATCTTTTCTACGAATAACAGATGCTACATTATCTATCTGATTGCATATTTTTGTAATATATGCAGGCGCAAAACGTTCTGGTTTTTTACAAAAAGGTACATTCCATTTACCGTGTCTATTGAATCGCATCATTCCATTAAATCCTGCTCGTGACAGGAATATGAAATCAAACGGATCAAAATCCGTATTAAATCTATCTCTCACAATCCTGAAATGAACATATCCGTTCTCATCCGCCCTCTCCAACAACCGTCCTTCTTGTTCGAGATACCGTCTCATAGTATAACTCGATATAGTACCATCCTTTACTTTATTATAAAAATTGATGATATGAGGATTTGTGTCGCCAACGATATGCTTTCCAGATAAAGGAGAATTGAATCCAACAACGCCAGTACCAAAAAAAGGTTCAACCCAATTAGATTTAATTGGGTCTATGCCAGACTTGTCAATGATATCGATAATCCAAGGTACAAGTTTGGTTTTTATTCCTTGTGATTTTATAGGAGGTACAATCATTACTGCTCTATTTTGTTTATTTTTTCACGCTGCCCCCTCAAATACTCCTTATATGAAGCCAAGTTGTTATAGTGAGGAGTCCCAATGCCTGCAGAATGAGCATCAACCTTATTGTAATAGTTCATCCAGTAATCATCGAATACGTCTTCTCCTAATTCGGCAAACGGTCCTGTGCCATTTATCAAATTTTCAAGATTATCTATACCACCGATATTTCTTGTATTACCGCTACCTGGTCTATCAAGTGCAATTTTCCATTTCGGCTGAACAAAGAATATAAAATTCTCTATAACAGACTTTATCATTGATAATTCATCAATTGAGTATATAGTTTTTTCCCCATTTTCTATATGGGTCTGTTTATAAAGCAAACCGACAACAAGATGGCATTTGTATTCTCCATAAGAGTAATCCATATTCATTACTCTATCTCTAAACCTAAAATAGCCCCAATATGAACCCAACGTCAATCCATTCGCTTTGTTTCCTTCATAATAACTTGTTTTAAAATCAACTGCAAACAGATTGCCATCGCTATCCTTAAAAGTTAGGTCAGGGTAATAATTTTGTTTTGATGGCAACTCAAGTGTCAAACCATTCTTTCTTGCAAAAATATCGAGTTTTGGAATTAACAAAATCTCTATAATCTTTGATACAACTTTTGTGTCGTTAGATATAGTATAGACATTCTTGTCAACATCAACGAATCCTTTTACAATCCATTGATTGTTTGCTGTTTCTAAAAACGTTTTATATGAGCTAACTTCATTAGTGAGAAGTTCCAAAAATTTATCCTCAGTCATAATTTGATTTATTTTATTGTTACTTAAAAGGCTCAAACAAATCATCCAACTTGCAATCAAGTATCTTTGATATTTCAAGTAGCTGTATTGCACTTGGCTGTGTTGTGTTGGCACACCACCTACTAATTGTCATATTTGACACTTCCAGTTTTTCTGCCAAATAGGTTTTAGTAATCATCCTGTCTGCTAGAACCACTCTGATTTTGTTTTTGTATCTAGTTTTATTCATTCAGAACTATATTACAATTCTGTGCAAAGTTGCACATAAATGTTGGTATGGACAATTTTTACTCCAACGAATAATATTATTGGTTGAAATTATAGTTTTATTTCTCTGTTCTGTCTTGGTTTCGGTAATCCAATTGCTTCCCTAAACTCGTTCATCTTCTTTCTGAACCAACTAACGTGTGATACTCCGTCAATCTTGAAATCTAACATTCCGTTCTCGTCCTCTTCGATGGAGCAGATGGTACGTTGGGTTTCAAAGTCTCGGTTGAACTCCGAAGAATGGAGTTTGCCTTTTATGGGAACATCCTTGAATGCGCATAACTTTTGGATAATACCGTCATTGAAGCCCAAGCGGTCACGCAGGAAATTTATTGTCGGCATCAGTTTCTCCACATACGGGAAGTAGCGTTTGACAAATTCTGTAAACTCGGACAGCTTTCTGTGTCGCTTTTCGTAGGTATCCGTTATTTCCTCTATGCGCTTTATGTGTTGCTGCTCCCTTTGTCGGGCTTCTTCTTTAAGTTCCGATACACGCTCGTGCAAATTCCTATTCTCCCTCTCCAGCGTCTTGACCTTGTTACTCCCGAAAAGAGAACCGACACTTTCTGCGATGTTGGTCGCTGCGATTGTGGCTGCACCTTTCAGTTTCTTGGTCTGTACCTCTATACTTCTCAATAATCTTTCGGGGAACATCCAACAGACGGATGTTCGATTCCGTGTTGGTTTTCTTTCTTCGGGTGATACTCCAAATGTTGCCGTCAAAGAACGTTTGCAAGTTATCGGTAGTTAAGTTCTTTACATCAGAATACGACAGACCCGTGAACACCGAAAAGACGAACAAATCCCGTACAAGTTCATAGTAGGTGTTCTTCATCGGTGCGTCCATGAGCGTCTGTATCTCCTTTTGGGTAAGGTAGCCCCTATCGACGCTTTTGAGCGAGTTGATGTACCCTGCAAAGGGATTGAACGGCAGACACCCGTCGTTCCTCGCTATGGAAACGATATGTTTCAACATAATCAGAATGTATATAATATAGATTTATATTTTCATACCTCTTATCATCGAATATTTAATTGAATGCATCGATCCGGTCATTCTTGTACGCAGCAAATAAACTCTCCTTTACTTCATATATTCTAACTTTTATACTATCTTTGTTCTGTGGCACTTCAAAGGTAACACGTTGAAGTACCACAGAACAAATAAAAGCTATGAAGGATAAAGAACTTGATATTGCGTATTTTGTTTCATTTTGCATTGAACAATACAAGGTGCATATCTCTGCCACCGGTGGAGAAGTCATGAGTATATTCGACCGATACGGAGTTACAGAATATTTATCTGCAAACTTTGATGTATTACATACTCAAAGCAGACAATGGCTGTTAGAAGAAATTGATGACTTCATACAACAAAGGAAACAGGAGGAACAAAAATGAAACTATATCACGGCAGTATAGATAGAGAAATAACCAATCAAAACCTACATTTACTTTTACCCGCCAAAGTAAGTCTGTTCGCCCAAATCTATGCCGCCGAAAAAGGCGGAACATTATTAGACGCCCTTCGGGCATTCTATAAATCCGATACATATAAAGAACTGGAACAAGAGGAAACAAAATTATGGCACTACGGCCCGGTAGCTCTTTATGAAGAGTATATGGAGAAAACAAATCGCAAACACCATAAAATTAATTTACCATAAACTCCGACACACAATTTATGCCGGAGTTTATTGCATTTTCTCAGCTATATTTTGCCATCTCGCAAAAAATAGCGAATTTTGCTCGTTCAAAACAACGGTCATACAAAATTAAAGATAAATGAAAAAAGCTCTAATCTCCGGAATCACCGGACAGGACGGCTCGTTCCTTGCAGAATTCCTATTGCAGAAAGGGTATGAAGTGCACGGCATCATGCGCCGTTCATCTTCCTTCAACACCGGACGCATCGAGCATCTGTACTTTGACGAATGGGTACGTGACATGAAGCAGAAACGTACCGTCAACCTGCACTATGGAGATATGACGGACAGCAGCTCGCTGATACGCATCATCCAGCAGGTGCAACCGGACGAGATATACAACCTCGCCGCACAGAGCCACGTAAAAGTATCTTTCGACGTGCCCGAATACACCGCCGAGACAGACGCCATAGGCACGCTGCGCATGCTGGAAGCGGTACGTATCCTCGGACTGGAAAAGAAAACGAAGATATACCAGGCCTCTACATCAGAGCTGTTCGGCAAGGTACAGGAAGTGCCCCAGAAAGAGACTACCCCGTTCTACCCGCGCAGCCCGTACGGCGTAGCCAAGCAATACGGCTTCTGGATTACGAAGAACTACCGTGAAAGTTACGGCATGTTCGCCGTAAACGGCATCCTCTTCAACCACGAAAGCGAACGCCGCGGCGAAACATTCGTAACCCGCAAAATCACACTGGCCGCCGCACGCATAGCCCAAGGCTTTCAAGACAAACTGTATCTGGGAAACCTCGACGCACGCCGTGACTGGGGATATGCCCGCGACTACGTGGAATGCATGTGGCTCATCCTGCAACACGACACACCGGAAGACTTCGTGATTGCCACCGGAGAGATGCACACCGTACGCGAGTTTGCCACGCTGGCCTTTGCAGAAGCAGGCATACAGCTTCGTTGGGAAGGCACAGGCGCAGACGAGAAAGGCATCGACTGCAAAACCGGCAAAGTACTGGTGGAAGTAGATCCCAAATACTTCCGTCCGTCCGAAGTGGAACAACTGCTGGGCGACCCCACCAAAGCCAAAACGTTACTGGGCTGGAACCCGCAGCAGACAAGCTTTAAAGAGTTGGTACGCATCATGGCGGAGCATGACATGAAGTTCGTACGGAAACTGCATTTGAGAAGCAAAGAGATTTAACCAAATAATTAATTTTCAGAAACCATCCCATTCATTACAATGTTAGACAAGAACGCAAAAATATACATCGCAGGGCATCGCGGACTGGTAGGTTCCGCCATCTGGAAAAACTTGCAGGAGAAAGGCTACACCAACCTCGTAGGCAAAACCCATAAAGAACTCGACCTGTTGGACGGAGTCGCCGTACGCCGTTTTTTCGATGAGGAGCAACCGGAATACGTGTTCCTCGCCGCCGCTTTCGTAGGCGGTATCATGGCAAACAGCATCTACCGCGCCGACTTCATCTACAAGAATCTCCAGATACAGCAAAACGTCATTGGCGAGAGCTTCCGCCACAACGTGAAGAAACTGCTTTTCCTGGGCAGCACCTGTATCTACCCGCGTGACGCCGAGCAGCCGATGAAAGAAGACGTCCTGCTCACCTCACCGCTGGAATACACCAACGAGCCGTATGCCATCGCCAAGATTGCCGGGCTGAAGATGTGCGAAAGCTTCAACCTGCAATACGGTACGAACTACATCGCCGTCATGCCCACCAACCTATACGGACCCAACGACAATTTCGACCTGGAACGCAGCCACGTACTGCCCGCCATGATTCGCAAGGTACACCTTGCCCACTGCCTGCAACAAGGCGACTGGGATGCCGTACGCCGCGACATGAACCTGCGCCCCGTAGAAGGTATCGACGGCGGCAACAGCAACGAAGAGATACTGAACATACTTGCCAAATACGGCATCGGCGAAGGGGAAGTCAAGTTATGGGGTACGGGAACGCCATTGCGTGAATTCCTCTGGAGTGAGGAAATGGCGGACGCCAGCGTATTCGTCATGGAGCACGTGGACTTTAAAGATACCTGCAAAGCCGGAGAGAAGGATATCCGCAACTGCCACATCAACATCGGTACGGGCAAGGAAATCACCATCCGCCGCCTTGCCGAACTGATTGCGGACACCGTGGGATATCGCGGAAAGCTCACTTTCGACAGCAGCAAACCCGACGGCACCATGCGTAAACTCACCGACCCCGGCAAACTGCACGCGTTGGGCTGGCAGCATAAGATAGACATCGAGGAAGGTGTAGAGCGGATGTACCGCTGGTATTTAAGCAACGATAAATAAGCATGACGGTAAAACTCCGGCACATCGGCGGCATCGTATGGCTGATGCTCCTCTTTTGCATCGTCCCGGCAGTGGCGACAGCCGCTGCCACAACCTACCCTGTCCGGGGAAAAGTCATTGACAAGAACTCCCGAAAGCCCGTCGCCTACGCCAACGTAACGGTAACGGGCCTTCCGGGCAAAGGGGCTTCCACCGACTCGCTCGGCGTATTCCGCATCGAGCAGGTACCGCCGGGGATATACCGTTTCGAGGCTACGTGCATAGGATACGTCACCGCATCCAGTCCGGAATATATAGTCTCCGCCTCTACCCCGTTCATCGAAATAGAGATGGAAGAAGACGCCAATCTGCTGACGGCGGTCGTGGTTACACCCTCTCCTTTCCGGAGAAGCATAGAAAGCCCTGTAAGCATGCGTGTCATCGGCCTGCAGGAAATCGAGAAAAGCCCCGGAGCCAACCGGGATATTTCCCGCATAGTACGCGCCTATCCGGGCGTGTCATTCTCTCCTGTCGGCTACCGAAACGACCTTATCGTACGGGGCGGCTCACCTTCCGAAAACCGTTTCTACATGGACGGCATCGAGATACCTAACATCAATCATTTCGCCACGCAAGGCGCGTCGGGCGGCCCGGTAAGCATCGTCAACGCCGACCTCGTACGGGAGATTACATTCTATACAGGCGCATTCCCCGCCAACCGTTCCGGAGCATTGAGTTCCGTGCTCGACTTCCGGCTTCGTGACGGCAACCCGGACAAGCAGACTTTCAAGGCAACGCTCGGAGCATCCGAAGTGTCCCTGAGCGGCAGCGGACATTTCAATGACCGCACCACCTACCTTTTCTCCGTACGCCAATCGTACCTGCAACTGTTATTCAAAGCATTGGGGCTGCCTTTCCTGCCCAACTTCATAGACGGGCAATTCAAAATAAAAACCAGGCTGACGGAACATGACGAGCTGACCGTACTCGCCCTGACAGGCATCGACAAAATGAAGCTGAATACGGACGAAAAAGGAGAAGACGCCGAATACCTGCTCAGCTACCTGCCTACCATCCATCAGGAGACTTTCACCGTAGGAGCCGTGTACAGGCATTACGCCGGAAAGCACACGCAGTCCGTCACCCTCAGCCACAATTATCTGAACAACCGCAACCTGAAATACCGGAATAATGATGACTCTTCCGAAGACAACCTCACCCTGCGTCTCCGTTCGGTAGAACAGAAAACCACCGCCCTGTTCGAGAACCGGACCCGTCTCGGACAATGGACCTTGAAAGAGGGTGCGGAACTTACCAACTCCGGCTATACGAATAATACCGACAGTCCGTTCTCCCTCTACAAGACCTCGCTCAATATCATCGGCTGGGGAGCTTTCTTCTCGTCCGACTATTCCACCCGCGACAACCGTTTCACCCTCTCCGCCGGCATCCGCGTGGACGGCAACAACTACAACCGCGGCATGAAACAATTGTGGAAGCAGTTGTCTCCCCGCCTCTCCGCCTCGTACAAGCTGTCGGAGCAATGGATTCTGAACGGAAGCGCCGGGCTTTACCACCAGTTGCCGCCCTATACGGCGCTGGGCTACAAAAACAACGATGGGACCTACCTCAACAAAGCATTGAAATATATGCGGGTAATGGAGAGCAGCATCGGCGCAGACTGGCATCTGCACGACCGTATCATGATTTCCGCCGAAGGCTTCTTTAAGCGTTACAACCGTATTCCCCTCTCCCTGCAAGATAACATCCCGCTGGCCTGCAAAGGCAACGACTACGGCGTGGTAGGCAATGAACCGCTGGCTTCTACCGCCGACGGCAGGGCATACGGCCTGGAAACCATGTTCAGGTGGCAGGTATCCGGCCGCTTCAACCTGGTATCTTCCTTCACCCTCTACAAAAGCGAATACCGCAACCATTCGGGAGACGATTACATTCCGTCCGCATGGGACAACCGTTTCATCCTCAACATGAGCGGCACGTACAACCTGCCTAAGCGCTGGAGCATAGGCGGCAAGGTGAGCTACATAGGCGGTACGCCCTACACTCCCTACGATGAGGACAAATCATCGCTCGTCCAGGCCTGGGACGCCAAAGGACAGCCCTATTACGACTACTCGCTCTACAATACCGGGCGGCTTCCCGACTTCGCCCAACTGGATGTGCGTGTGGACAAGTCTTTCTACTTCCGCCGTTGCATGGTGGGGCTCTATCTGGACTTGCAAAACGTGACCGGCAGCAAACTGAAGCAGCCGGATGTCATCATGAGCACAGGCGTCATTGAAAACCCCGCCGCCCCCGCGTCCGAACAACGTTACAAGATGAAATACCTCAAACAGGAAAGCGGAACCCTGCTGCCTACCCTGGGCGTTACCGTAGAGTTTTAGGAAATCCGCCGGAGTACTATTTTCCCCTAAAAGTTTGCATTCTCTATATAAACCCTTATATTTGCACAATTTTCAACTAAATGTGCAATATAATAATGGAACAAAGTTTTATCGCCTATATAGAGAACAGTATAAAGGAAAACTGGGACCTAGACGCCCTGACCGACTATAAAGGGGCAACCCTGCAATACAAGGATGTAGCCCGCAAAATAGAAAAGCTGCATATCATTTTTGAAGCGAGCGGCATCAAGAAAGGCGATAAAATCGCTGTCTGCGGCCGTAACAGTTCGCACTGGGGAGTGACTTTCCTCGCCACGCTGACGTATGGCGCAGTCATTGTGCCCATTCTTCACGAGTTCAAGGCCGACAATGTGCACAACATCGTGAACCACTCCGAAGCCAAGCTCCTTTTCGTAGGCGACCAAGTATGGGAAAACCTCAACGAAAGCGCCATGCCGTTGCTGGAAGGCATCTTCATGATGACCGACTTCACCCTGCTGGTATCGCGCAACGAACGGGTTACTTACGCCCGCGAGCACCTCAACGAGATGTTCGGCAAGAAATTCCCCAAGAACTTCCGCAAGGAACACATCGATTACCACAAAGACCAACCCGAAGAGCTGGCCGTCATCAACTATACTTCCGGTACGACCAGCTACTCGAAAGGCGTAATGCTGCCCTACCGCAGCCTGTGGTCCAACACCAAGTTCGCCTTCGAGGTACTGCCGCTGAAAGCCGGCGACAAACTGGTATGCATGCTGCCCATGGCGCACATGTACGGACTGGCATTCGAGTTCCTGTATGAGTTCTCCGTGGGTTGCCACATCTACTACCTCACCCGCATGCCGAGCCCGAAGATTATCTTCCAGGCCTTCGCCGACGTGAAACCGAACCTCATCGTAGCCGTACCGCTCATCATTGAAAAGATTATCAAGAAGAGCGTATTGCCCAAGCTGGAAACCCCCACCATGAAGCTGCTGCTGAAAGTGCCCATCATCAACGACAAGATAAAGGCCACCGTACGCGAGCAGATGATACAGGCGTTCGGGGGCAATTTCGCAGCGGTCATCGTCGGCGGCGCAGCTTTCAACCAGGAAGTGGAGCAGTTCCTGCGCATGATAGATTTCCCCTACACCGTAGGCTACGGCATGACGGAATGCGGCCCTATCATCTGCTACGAAGACTGGACGCGCTTCAAGCCCGGTTCCTGCGGTAAGGCCGCTCCCCGCATGGAAGTGAAGATTCTCTCTCCCGATCCGGAGAATGTCCCCGGCGAGATTGTCTGCCGCGGTCCCAACGTCATGCTGGGCTACTACAAGAATGAAGAGGCTACCGCCGAAGTGGTGGACAAAGAGGGTTGGCTGCATACCGGCGACCTCGCCCTGATGGATGCCGAAGGCAATGTCACCATCAAAGGACGCAGCAAGAATATGCTCCTCGGCCCAAGCGGACAGAACATCTACCCCGAAGAAATAGAAGATAAGCTGAACAACCTGCCGTACGTATCCGAAAGCATCATCGTACAGCAAAACGAAAAGCTCGTAGGACTGGTATATCCCGACTTTGACGATGCCTTTGCCCACGGCCTCAACAACGACGACATAGAACGCGTCATGGAAGAGAACCGTGTGGCGCTGAACGCGGAATTGCCTGCTTACAGTCAGATTTCCAAGATGAAGATATATCCCGAAGAATTTGAAAAGACACCCAAGAAGTCCATCAAACGCTTCTTGTATCAGGAAGCAAAAGGATAAGACGAAATAGTGGATAGCGGTGAGTGATTAGTGATTAACGGGTTATGCGGCCTGCGCTGATTGTTCACCGCCATTCATTCAATCCCCCCTAATCACTAATCCCTAACCCCTAATCACTAACCCTTTCTTTCTCCGATGAAAAACGAATTATTATTATCCGCCGCGTTACTTCCGTTATCCGGAATGTCAGGAGCAGTCCAGGCGATGCCGTCAAGCGAGGCAATGCCCGCCGCGGAGCAACGCCCGAACATTATTTTATTTTTAGTGGATGATATGGGATGGCAAGACACGTCCCTGCCTTTCTGGACACAGCGCACCCGCTACAACGACACGTACCATACGCCCAACATGGAGCGTCTGGCAACTCAGGGCAAAATGTTTACACAAGCCTACGCGTGCAGTATCAGCTCGCCTACGCGCGTCAGCCTTTTCACGGGTATGAACGCCGCGCGACACCGGGTGACAAGCTGGACGCTACGTAAGAATACCACCCACGAGCAACCGGACTCCGTTATGATTTATCCCGAATGGAACGTTAACGGCATTTGCCAGGAGCCCGGTGTGGAACGCACCACGCAAGTTACCTCGCTGGCACAGGTACTCAAAGACAACGGTTACCACACCATCCATTGCGGTAAAGCCCACTTCGGGGCCAATGACACGCCCGGAGCCGATCCGCTGAAAATGGGCTTTGACGTGAACATAGCCGGTCATGCGGCAGGCTCTCCCGCCAGCTACTACGGCATGCAGAACTTTGGAAACAAACCTGACGGGAAAAGCCCGCTGGCTGCCGTACCCGGATTGGAAAAATATCATGGAAAAGATATATTCCTCTCGGAAGCGCTCACCATAGAAGCCGAAAAGGCCTTGGACGATGCACGGAAAACGGATAAGCCTTTCTTCCTATACATGGCTCATTACGCCATACACACTCCTATCCAGCCCGATATGCGTTTCTACCAAAAATATCTGGACAAAGGCCTTCCCCCGGTAGAAGCGGCGTATGCCACACTGATAGAGGGTATGGACAAAAGCCTCGGCGACCTGATGGACTATCTGGACAAGAATAATCTCACCGATAACACCGTCCTGCTTTTCATGTCCGATAACGGCGGGTTGGCCGCACACACCCGTGCCGGACAACTGCATGTGCAGAACTACCCGCTCAACAGCGGAAAAGGTTCCGCCTACGAAGGCGGGGTGCGCGAACCGATGATTGTACGCTGGCCCGGCACGGTAGCCGCAGAAACCAAATGCGACCATTATCTGATGATAGAGGACTTCTTCCCCACCATTCTCGAAATAGCCGGTGTGGAGCATTACAGTACAGTACAGGAACGCGACGGCATCAGCTTCCTGCCCTTGCTTACCGGCAAAGGCAAAATGCCCGCTCGCGACATATACTGGCACTACCCGCACAGTTGGGGTCCTTCCGGCCCGGGCATAGGAGCCACCTGCTCCATCCGCTCCGGAGCATGGAAGCTGGTATACTACTTTGACAGCGGCAAGCGCGAATTGTTCAATATACCGGCCGACATCGGCGAACAGCATGACGTAGCAGCCGGGAACCCGAAACTTGTAAAGAAACTATCCAGAAAATTAAGCAACTATCTGCGGTCAGTGGACGCACAGCGTCCGATACTGCGCGCCACCCGACAGCCGACGCCCTGGCCTGATGAAACATTATAAAGAATCATGAAACGTATATTTTCACTTATTTGCCTGTCCTTGCTGTTGGCAGGGACAGGCTATGCCCAGACAGGCAAGCGGCAACCCGTCCGTAAAGGAAAAGCGGGCGTCAACCTCTCCCTTTGGAAGAATCTCTCCACACAACGTACGGACACGGTCGGAAGCACTTTCTTCAATCTCGGTATCTTCTCGGCCATGAACCGTTTGAACGGCTTGGGAGTAAATGCATTGGGAGCTGTTGTGGGCAGAGACATGAACGGAGCGCAGTTCTCCGGCATATCCAATATGGTGGGTGGAAGTATGCGGGGCGTACAAATGGCAGGAATCACCAATATCAACGGCAATAATCTCAGCGGCCTGTCCGTTGCCGGGCTTGTGGGTATCACCGGGAATCATGCGCAGGGAGCGGTCTTTTCCGGCTTGGCCAATATCACGGGCGATAACAGCAGCGGAGTGATTGCAGGCGGCCTGCTGAATATCACAGGTGACAAGACCGCCGGCGTACAACTTGCGGGACTTGCCAATATTTCGGGCGGTAATTTTGCAGGCATCACCGCATCCGGCCTGTTGAATGTGGCAGGCGGCGATATGAGGGGAATCCAGATTTCCGGTTTGGGAAACATCACAGGCGGTACGTCTGCCGGCGTGCAGCTTGCTCCCCTCAATGTGGCGGTTCGCGCTAAAGGACTTCAGATAGGTCTGGTGAACTATTATAAGGAAAAGCTGGACGGCTTCCAGTTGGGACTGGTCAATGCCAATCCGAATACCAAAGTGCAGATGATGCTTTTCGGCGGTAACGCCACGAAACTGAATCTCGCGGCCCGCTTCAAGAACAAGCTGTTTTATACCATTCTTGGCGGTGGTACGCATTTCCTCGATTTCAGCGACAAATTCTCCGGCGCGCTTTTCTACCGTGCCGGACTGGAACTGCCTGTTTACAAGCAACTGTTCATCAGCGGCGATTTGGGCTATCAACACGCAGAAACCTTCAGGAACAAAGACTATGGTTTCCCTGCCCGGCTGTATTCTCTCCAAACCCGCATCAACCTCGAATATCGCCTGACGGCAAAGTCAGGGGTGTTCGTGACAGGCGGTTACGGCTGGGACAGGCATTACAACAAAAACGCCGCCTTCGACAAAGGGATTATTGTGGAAGGCGGCGTGGTATTGTTTTAGAAAATCTCCTTTTCTTTAATGAATCCCGTCCGATAGGCTACCAGCAGCTTCTTCAAATCTTGGATTTGCGTTACGAGCTGCTTGCCCTTATCGGTATCTTTCACCATCATGCGCTGTGAGTTGAACTCGATAACGAATGTCGTGGACTTGATGTCCTGTCCCTCTTCAATCGCTTTCTGACGGCTTTGGAACGGGTCGTGCTGCACCAGCTGCATGCCGTGCGAATGATATACCAGCGTATAGCCCGCGATACCCGTTTCGGGCTGATAGGCCTTGGAGAAACCGCCGTCAATCACCAGCAGTTTGCCGTCCGCCTTTATGGGGCGCTCGCCTTTAATAATCTTCACGGGCACGTGTCCGTTGATGATATGTGAATGAGGCCCCGGTTCCACTCCGAACTCGGCCAGGATATTATCGCAGATATCGGCACGGTTGCGAAGCGTGTAGTAATATCCCTTGCTCTCTTTATGCAGCGCCTTGTCGGCTATGAAGTAACGCTCGAAAGTCGCCATCTTATCCTTGTCGAAAGACGGAGCGTCCGGCCCGCACCACATATACCACATATAATCCAGCGCAAAGTTCTTCTCTTTGGAACCATCCTCGTCAAAGTAGGCGGTACGGATAAGCTGGTCGGTCTTTTGCAGCAGCTTATGCCCCCAGTACTCTTTCTTGCCGATGCGTACGTGCTTGAAGCTTCCGTCCTCATTCAAAGGCACGGACGCATGATACAGCAGGTTGCTGTTGCACACCAGATACATACCGCCGTAAGTAAACAGGCAGCGCATGTGCTTCTTCAGCTTCTCGCTGTTCATAAACGAGGCATGAATCTTGTCCACCAGTTCCCGTTCCTCATCGGTCAGGCGATATGGGTCAGCCGGGTCGATGGTCGGGAAGTTGGCGTCGCGCAGTTCGTATTCCTTACCCTCGTATATAAATACGCCCCGTTCAAAGTCTATCTTATGCAGCAACTTCCGGTTGGCCATGCCGAATTCCGGACGGCGGTCTATAATCTCCGCTTCCAGTTTAAGCTGGATAATCGTAATGGCCTTGTGCATCTGCGTAATCAGGCGCAATGTCTTTTCATTGTAATTGGCGTCGGCGAAGTTCATCTTCGGGGCAAAGATAGCGCAGGCGTCGTCCGCATAGGTATCCATCGCGAAGGTAGCCAGAGGCAGCAGATTGATGCCGTATCCGTCTTCCAGCGTCGCCAGGTTGGCATAGCGCATGGACATGCGGATAACGTTTGCTATACAGGCATCGTTACCCGATGCGGCGCCCATCCACAGAATATCATGGTTACCCCACTGGATGTCGAAGTTATGGTAGTCGCAAAGCGTATCCATGATGATATGCGCGCCCGGACCACGGTCGTAGATATCCCCCACGATGTGCAGGGAATCGATTGTAAGCCGTTGGATAAGGTTGCACATGGCGATGATGAAGTCGTCCGCACGCTTGGTAGAGATAATCGTGCTGATGATGACGTTGATATACGCGTGCTTGTTGGGCTCTACGCTGGACTCGTGCAGCAACTCCTGAATGATGTAGGAGAACTCTGCCGGCAACGCCTTGCGCACCTTCGAGCGCGTATATTTGGAAGATACGTTCTGGCAGACTTTCACCAGTTGGTTCAAGGTGATGAGATACCAGTCGTCCAGGTCTGTTTCCTGTTCCTTTATCAACTGCAATTTCTCTTCCGGATAATAAATCAGCGTACAGATTTCTTTCTTCTCGCTTTCGCGCAGCGTATGGCCAAAAATCTCATTCACTTTTCGTTTTACCGCGCCCGAAGCGTTCTTCAATACATGCTGAAAAGCCTCGTACTCTCCATGAATATCCGTCAGGAAATGCTCTGTTCCCTTAGGCAAATTCAGAATGGCTTCCAGATTGATGATTTCCGTACTGGCATCGGCGATGGTAGGAAAACTGCGCGACAACAATTGCAAATAGCGTAAGTCGCTGATTATACTTTCCGGAGTAATAGTTCCCATGATATGATTTCAGATTTATGATTTATATTCGGTTATCGATACTATCAGGAGCGATAACTCCTCTAACTCCTGACATACATTATTTCCCATTTTTCAATTTTCAATTCTCAACTTAACAAGAACATCAACAGCACCTGCGCTATGATTACCCGCAGGAACATACACATCGGATATACCGTTGCATAAGCCACCGACGGGTTATCGCCAGGGATGGTGTCGTTGGCGTAATTCAGCGCCATCGGGTTCGCCATGCTTCCGCACAACATGCCTGCCATAGAGCCGAAATCCACTTTCATCCACTTAAAGGCAATCACGCCCACTATCAGTACCGGGACGACAGTCAGCGTAAATCCGGCCGCAATCCACAGCAAGCCTTCCGGACGGAATACCGTATCGAAGAAATGCGCTCCCGCGTCCAGTCCCAGGCAAGCGAGGTATAGCGACAGTCCCAATGCGCGCAGCATCAGGTTGGCGCTGCGTGTGGTATAGGTTATCATGTGCATTCTCGGTCCGAAAGTACCGATGAGAATACCCACGATAATCGGTCCGCCGGCAAGCCCCAGCTTCACCGGAGCGCTGATGCCCGGCAGGGAAATAGGGATCGCCCCCAAGGCAAGTCCCAGGATGATACCGATAAATACCGCAACCAGATTCGGCTCCTTCAGGCTCTTGATGGCGTTGCCCAGCACTTTTTCCACATTCTGGATGGCGGCGGCCTCACCTACTACCGTCAGGCGGTCACCCAACTGCAAGGTCAGTTCCGCGGTGGCAAGCAACTGTACGCCGCTGCGGTACACACGGCTGATGTTGATGCCGTAATGATTGCGCAGGTGAAGCGAACCCAGCTTCTTTCCGTTCAGCTCGGGACGTGTCACCACGATACGCTGCGAGATGAGCTGGCTGTCTATGGCATTCCAGTCGATATCCTCTTTATTCCAGTCGGTATGTTCCTGCTCGCCGAACAGTACGGTCAACGCCGGGGCATACTTCTCCGAAGTCACCACCAGCAAGCGGTCTCCTTCCTTTATTATCTTCTCGGAAGTAGGAATACTTACATTGCCGTCCCGCCACAAACGGGAGATGACGAACTTCGGATAATTCAGACCGCCTATCTCCTTGATGCTTTTATCGAAGATGGCCGGATTGTGTACCTGAAACGCCGCGATATAGGTTTTGTTCGCATCGTCTTTCTCTTTCAGTTCCAAATCTTCCTTACGGGCCAATGCCTTGCGTATTATCAGTACGGCAAGAATCACTCCTACCACCCCCAGCGGATAGGCTACCGCACAGCCCAAAGCCGGAGTGCTGGACTCCAGTCCCATCTGCTTCAAGGTCTGTTGCGCCGCGCCCAGCGCCGGCGTGTTGGTCGTGGCGCCGCAGAGGATGCCTACCATGTCCGGCAGCGATATGTTCAGTCCGTAACTGCCCAATACGGCCATCAACGTACCGATCAGCACCACTCCCAGAGCCAGCATGTTCAGTTGCACCCCGCCCTTGCGGAAAGAGCTGAAGAAACCGGGCCCCACCTGTAAGCCCAACGCGTACACAAATATTACCAGTCCGAAACTTTCCGCGTAGTTCAGCATCTGCGGGTCGATGGACAACCCGAAATGCCCGGCGAGAATACCGGCAAAGAAAACAAAAGTCACGCCGAGGGAGATACCGCAAATATGTACTTTCCCCAACCCCAATCCGATAGCTGAAATCAGTGAGAGCACCACCACCGCCTGCAAAGCGGAGTGTTCGATAAACAAACTATATAGCCATTCCAAAGTGTTACGGTTTTATCTACATTTAGAAGTGCAAAGATAGGAAGTTCCGCGAAGCCTAAAAAGATAAATGCAGGAAATTCACGCAAAGCCTCTCATTTCCCGCCTTTCACTTGTACAAAATATCTTTTATCACTACATTCACGGCATGAAACGCCTTATTATACCGATTATATGTATGCTCCTGCCGCTGGCCGGATGCCATGAACGCAAGCCGCTTCCCGGCCTTGACCTCGCGGACAGCCTGCTGGTCAACGCCGGCGATAAATCCGGAGCCTTGCGCATCTTCCTGCAGATTGAGGAGCAATTGAAAAGCCGGCAAGACCCTTACGGCAAAGGACTGCTCTACGAGCGCATCGGCGACATATACTACGAGCAGATGAACTACGTACGCGCCTACCACTACTTCAAGCAGGCCAGAGAGAATTTTCAAGTATCCGACAGCCTTCGTGAAGAGACGGAAGCCACGCTTGACATGGCCGCCGCGTCCTACCGCCAGAAAGACCTGGAACGTGCCATGAGGCTGTACTCGGCCGCCCTCGACCTTGCCGACGAGCAAGATAGTGAAGCGCTTGCCGAAACAGCACTCAGCAATCTCGCTTCCCTTTATGTAAAGTCGCACAAAAAGCAGATTCCGCAAGACCTGCTGCAGCGCATCGAACGGTCCGCACGCAAAGACACACTGTTCGGCAACCATACCATGATTGACGTACAATTGCTCAAGCACCGTACAGACAGCGCACGCCATTATCTGAAACTGGCGGCGGCTCAGGATAATGATGTGCTGGACAAGGCGGAATTGCATTACACCGCCTACCGGATAGAGGCTTTGTCCGGCAATTTCCGGCAGGCCACCGATCACATACACCGTTATATCTATCTCACGGATTCCCTGACACGCTCAATCATGCAGTTTTCTGCCGGTGTAATCGAAAAAGAGTACTATCAGGAGCGTTCCGCTTTCGCCGAGTACCGGATGAAGCACCGCATTTTCTGGGAAATAGCCGTTATCTGCGGGATATTCCTTCTTGCGGGAGTAGCTTTCTATATTGTCCGCCAGCGCCTGCACCTGCAACGTGAACGTAACGACCATTATCTGCTGCTGGCAGAAGAAGCCCGTGCCGAATACCAGGCTCTCACCCGGCAAATGGAAGGGCGATACGACACGGAAAAACGTTTGAAGAATCTAGTGGCTTCCCGTTTCGACATCATCGATAAACTCGGCAAGACCTATTACGAACGGGAAAACACCCCGTCACAACAGGCTGCCATGTTTCAGGAAGTGAGACGAATCATTACCGATTTCTCAGAGAACAATGAAATGTTTCAGGAATTGGAGCAGATGGTCAATACCTGCCACGACAATGCCATGCAGAAGCTTCGGCAGGATTTTCCTGCGATGAAAGAGAACGACATCCGTCTGCTTTGTTATATTTTTACCGGTTTTTCTCCGCAAGTAATCAGCTTGTTCATGAAAGAAAGCGTGGCAAACATCTATGCGCGTAAATCCCGGTTAAAGTCACGCATCAAAACTTCCGGAACACCTCATACGGAGCTGTTCATGTCCCTCTTCGGATAACTGTCAGACGCATGTTAGAAAAAGACAAATCCTCCGGAGATTAATCTACTGTAAAACAAGCATATAGAAAACAGCCTGTTAGATTTACACGTTTATATCGTAACTCCCCGAAGAAACGGATTCGCTACTTTTGCAACCAAAAATAACGATAATCAAAGTGTAAAAATATGAAGAGTAAGATTGTTTTTTTAGTGTGTATCATGTTTTTTATAGTAGCGTGCGAGAAAGAACAGATTCCTTTGGAGAAACCCATTGAGCCCCCCGCCCCATCCAGCAATGATGAAAAACCGGAAGAGAAACCGGAAGGTACGACAGAAGGGCAACCGGAAGAGAAACCCGAACAGCAACCGGAGATACAAGCTACGCTCGAGAAGTTATCAATCGCGCAACTGCCTCATAAAACTTTCTATACTTTAGGAGAAGAACTGAATCTAAACGGACTTCAACTAACCGGATTATACAGTGACGGGAAAGAATACCCCGTCACTGTCAGTCCGGAACACATCAGCGGTTTTTCTTCCGAAGCTCCCGCAGAGCATTTGGAGTTAACAGTCAATATAGAAGAACGGCAAGTGAGCTTTATCATTCAAGTTGTACCCGTTCGCGTGCGGGAAGGCGTGCTGACAGAAGTCCTTAAAGGTTACAGTGAAATCACGCTTCCCCCCAATGTAACGGCTATCGCGCCACAGGTATTCCAAGGTAACCGGCAAATCGCCAAAGTAATAATGAACGAAGGATTAACTTCGATAGGCGAAAGAGCATTCTTCAATTCGAGCATACAGGAAGTAGTCTTCCCCTCTACTTTGAAACAACTCGGACAAGACATCTTCTATTACTGCAACCAGTTGAAACGCGCCGATCTCTCACATACGCAAATCACCCGCTTAACTTCCGGAATTTTCGTATACGCCGGTGTAGAAGAAGTATTATTGCCGTCTACGCTCCAAAGCATAGAAGTACAGGCTCTGATGAAGACAGGTAAGCTGAAATCCGTTGTCATCCCTCAAAATGTAAAATATATCGGTCAGGAAGCGTTCCGGGAAAGCGGCATCATCAACGTACAGCTCCCCAACGGTATCTCTACCATTGTAGACCGCGCTTTCTATTACTGTCCCAATCTGACGGAAGTGTCAACCTATGGTCCTGTTTCGGACAACGACCCCGACGCCATGATTCAAGCCTATTGTTTTGTTGGATGTCCCAACCTCTCCCGACTTGAAATACCCCGGAGTATCCGCATCTTGGGACAAGGGCTGATAACGGGTAATCAAAAGGTAAACAAACTGACAATCCCGTCCCGTGTTGTCCGAATCAATTTTTCCGCTTTTGACAATACAGGAGTTAAAGAGGTCATTGTAGAAGCCGTCACGCCACCCGCTACTCCCGAAGGCGAATGGTACGGATTCCCTAAAACGGTAACAAGTATCCTCGTCCCGGTACAGGCTGTCGAAGCATACAAAACCGCCCGAGGCTGGAATAAATTTGCAGAAAAGATTGCGGCCCGTCCGTAACACTTTCCGCTTCCTCTGCCATAAACTTAAATAACGGAATCCGCATGACAACAAGCAGATATAACACTTTCGGGTACATCCTGATATTTATTTTCTCATCGATAGGAACGTCCATATACGCACAGGAAAAGGGAACCGTGAAATATTGGAAAGTGGAATTAACGGGAGCCGTCAACACTTACGACGGCTGGGAAATAGAACCTTCCGTAACCTACCAACCCGTCCGTTATATCGGAGTGACGATGGGACTCTTATTCTGCAATCCGATAAACGAGAGCGGTTTCATCGGAGAATCGCAAGACAAACAATGGTATTGGAGTGCAGTGGACGACGATAATGGAAGTTATCTTTTTGCCCTGCGCCCTTCCGTCCTATTCACCTCACCTTCTATATGGCTGGGCGAGGATAAAGATTACGCCTTATCTTTTTCCATTTCTCCCGGAATAACCATGCCTTTGCCCCCGAACCGGGAATTCAATATCGAGTACTTCCCGCAAAAGCCCGGAGCATGGACCGCCTTTAAAACAGAGCATGTCAAAAACAAAGATGCGACCTTTGTTTACTACCATCTCCGAAGTGCCGTATCGCTCGAAATAGACGACAGCATCATCCTGTCAATGGGATATACTCTTTCCAACTTCGACTTATATGGCGGAAGCCGGAATATTGTCATTGAGGGCAGGAAACTGAATCCTGAACGGCACCCCTTGATGCATTCTTTCTTTATAGGTATCGGTTATCGCTTTTAAACGAAAAAGGCGGTTGTCAAAATGACAACCGCCTTTTTCGTTTAAAAAAAATAACTCAAAGAAAAGTACACCCTCAGGGATTCGAACCCTGGACCCACTGATTAAG
>UMEL01034256.1_pt1 | contig 25140 bp, 21 predicted proteins | sample 1964741 | NCBI WGS metagenome assembly UMEL01 (sample SAMEA4836019, study PRJEB28245) | human gut metagenome | biome: gut microbiome; material: fecal sample | place: Denmark | collected 2008
AAACAAATAATTTGGATAATACATTTAAATATCTTGAAAATATTTTTAATAGTAGTTTAGAGAATGATTCATATTTAAAAGAAAAAATGGTAATATAATTATCAAAAAAGTAAAAATTATTTTGCATTTATTTTGATAATGGACTATAATAAAATATAAAATAATATAATTGTATAAAAGAGAGAGGGAATTCCATGAAAAAGAAAGTATTGGGATATTTAGATGAAAATTATAATTCTTTCAGTAAAAGTTTTAAAAAAATAGCTGAATATATAAAATATAATCAGAGTATAATATCTTTTATTTCAATAAATGAATTAGCTAAAGAGACAAAAACAAGTCCAGCTACAATAACAAGATTTTCAAAAAATTTAGGATTTAAAGGATATCCAGATTTTCAAAAAATATTTCAAAAAGAGGTAGAACAACAAACTTCTTATATGAAGGGATTAAAGAGTAGTATTACAGAAAGAGAAGATAGTAGCTCTGTACTACAAGAGATGATAAACACTAATATAGAACTTTTACAAGAGATGGATGTTTTAGAGATAGAGAAAAGCTTAGATCAGGCTGTAGAATGGATAAAAAATAGTAGAAAACTATATATATTAGGAGCAAGAGGATCATATGCTTTAGCATATTATCTATATTTTATGCTCAAAGAATTTAGAGAAGGTGTAGAATTGATGATATCTGGAGCTTCAGATTTTACAGACAAATTACTATATACTCAACCAGAAGATCTATTATTTACAATCTCTTTCCATCCATATACTAATTTTACATATCAAGTTACAGAGTTTTTCAAAGAACATGGAAATAAAGTTATAACAGTTACAGATAAAAAGGATTCAACTTTAGGAAATATTTCTGACTTAGTTTTAACTACTAAAAATGGAGAGAAAGCCTATACTTTTGTACCTGGAACTGTAATAATAAATGCTTTACTTGTAAAGTTAGGGATAGAAGATAAAGAAAATACTGTTAAAAAGTTAGATAAATTAAAAGAGATCACAGATAGATTTAATATTTATTTAGATAAATAGTTAGGAGTTGATTATGAAGTTAGGATTTATAGGTTGTGGAAATATGGGGGAAGCCTTTTTAAAAGGAATTATAAATTCGGAAGAGGTAGAGACAAAAAATATATATGTATATGACAAATTAAGAGGAAAAGAAGTAGCTGATAGATATAGTGTAACTCTTTTATCTAATGAATTAGCTATAGTAGAAGAGTGTGATGTCATATTTTTAGCAGTGAAACCCAATGTATATTTTGATGTAATAGATAAAATTAAGGATAGTGTTAATAGTAGTAAAATTATTGTTGCTATGGCTCCTGGTATAACTATGGAGAATATTTTAGACGAGATAGATAATAGAAATAGCAAGATAATAAGAACTATGCCAAATCTTCCACTTATGGTTCAAGAGGGCTGTATAGCATATGCTTTTAATGAAAATATAGAAGAGGAAGAGAAAAAATTCTTCAAAAATTTATTTGAAAAAATTGGAGTAGCTATAGAGACAAAAGAAGAGTTATTTGATGCGGTTATAGGAGCATCTGGATCATCTCCTGCTTTTATGTTTATGTTTATAGAGGCTCTTGCAGATGCAGCTGTTTATGAAGGATTACCAAGAAGTGATGCTTATAAGTTAGTAGGACAAACTTTAGTAGGTTGTGGAAAATTGTTTTTAGAAAGTGGAAAACATCCAGGAGAATTAAAAGATAGTGTTTGTTCTCCAGGGGGTACAACAATAGTTGGAGTTAGATATCTTGAAGAAGCCGGATTCAGAGGTGCTGTAATAAAAGCTGTTACTGAAACTATAAAAAAATCTAAAGAGATGAGTCAAAATAGCAATAATAATTAAAAAAATATTTGACAAAAATATAAAATTATGATATTATCTTATGTGCTTGGAAGGTTATCCTAATTGGTAAGGAACCGGTCTTGAAAACCGGCGCCGCAAGGCTTCAGAGTTCGAATCTCTGATCTTCCGCCATAAACGGTGAAGTGGCAGAGTGGCCTAATGCACTCCCCTGCTAAGGGAGAGTACCTATAAACGGTACCGAGAGTTCAAATCTCTCCTTCACCGCCATTTGAATGAAACGGGTAGTAAGACTACCCTTTTTTTATAAAATTGCGTTCGTAGCTCAATTGGATAGAGCGTCTGACTACGGATCAGAAGGTTAGGGGTTCGATTCCTCTCGGGCGCGCCACCTATGATTAAAATAATGTTAGAGAGTTTATACTCTCTTTTTTTATTAAAAATATAAATTGATTAATATATCATAAAAATAGTAAAAGGTAGGAGAGGTTATGTTTGGAATAGTAAATTATCAAGTTTTTATTACATCTTGTATTATACTAGCATTGATTCCTGGAAGTGACACTATGTTTATATTGGGGCAATCAATAATGAATAGTAGAAAATCAGGAGTATATTCAGCTTTAGGTATATGTTCGGGAATACTTGTACACACTTTTTTAGCAGCTTTTGGTTTATCATTAATTTTAAAAAATTCATTGACAGCATTTAATGTTGTAAAATTTTTGGGAGCTATGTATCTTGTTTATATGGGAATAAAGAGTATAAAATCAAAAGAGAGTTTATTGGTGACAGAGGGAGTCACTCCAAAAGAAAATTTAAAGAAATCGTTTTTTCAAGGAATGATAACTAATATATTAAATCCAAAGGTAGCATTATTTTTCTTAGCTTTTTTACCTCAATTTGTAGATACTACAAATAGTTATGGGGCTCTTCCTTTTGCTATTTTAGGATTAACATCCTTTGTAATATCTGGAATATGGTGTGTATCACTTTCAATTTTTGCTTCATTTATAGCAGTTTTTCTTAAAAAAAATCAAAACTTTGGAAAAGTAATAAACAAAATTTCTGGGACAATATTTATTGTATTGGGAATAAATTTGCTTAGAGCAAAGATAAATAGCTAACTTGAAAGAAATAAATAAAATACTTGACTTTTTGTAGTAAATTTAATATAATTATAAAGGTAATTAAATAAATATTGAAGAAGAAACTACCTGTTTCTCACCTTATGGGCTAGAGGCTTACACAAGGTCAAAACTTTTAAAATGAGAATTAACATTTGTTTATTATAAAGGTTGAGATACAGGGCATAGTTTGTCCTGTTTTTTATTTATAATTAAAAATGGAGGTGCTTACTATTACTGATAAAATTAGAATCAATGAAAAAATCAAAGGAAAAGAATTTAGAATAATCTCATCTTCTGGGGAACAATTAGGAGTTATGAGTGCAAATGCAGCACTTGAATTAGCTAGACAAGAGGGATTAGACTTAGTTGAAATAGCAGCTACTGCAAAGCCACCTGTATGTAAAATAATGGATTTTGGAAAATACAGATATGAGCAAACAAGAAAAGCTAAAGAAGCTAAGAAAAATCAAAAGCAAACAGTTGTAAAAGAGGTAAAAGTAACAGCTAGAATAGATAGTCATGATTTAGAAACTAAGATGTCTCAAATCAGAAAATTCTTAGAAAAAGAAAATAAAGTTAAAGTAACTTTAGTATTATTTGGAAGAGAAAAGATGCATGCAACATTAGGTGTAGATACACTTGATGATATAGCTGAAAAATTTGCTGATATAGCTGAAGCTGATAAGAAATATAGTGATAAGCAAAAACATATAATCTTATCACCAAAAAAATAATAAAAAAAACAGATTTAGATATTTGAGAGGAGGACATTATTATGCCAAAAATGAAGACTCATAAAGGAGCTAAAAAAAGAATTAAAGTTACAGGAACAGGTAAATTCGTAGTTAAACACTCAGGAAAAAGCCACATCTTAACTAAGAAAGATAGAAAAAGAAAGAACAACTTAAAGAAAGATTTCGTAGTAACTGAAACTTTAACAAGACACATGAAAGCTTTATTACCATATGGAGCAGGAAGATAATTAGTTTATCATAAAATCATATTTTTGTGAAATAATTAGGAGGAAATGTAATGAGAGTTAAAACTGGTATAGTTAGAAGAAGAAAACATAAAAAAGTTTTAAAAGCAGCTAAAGGATTTAGAGGTGCTTCTGGTGACGTTATAAAACAAGCTAAACAAGCTACAATGAGAGCAGCAGCTTACTCTACAAGAGATAGAAAAGTAACTAAGAGAAGAATGAGACAATTATGGATCATCAGAATAAATACTGCAGCTAGATTAAATGGATTAACTTATTCTACTTTAATGAACGGACTTAAGAAAGCTGGAATCGTTTTAGATAGAAAAGTTTTAGCTGATATCGCTTTAAATAACGCAGCTGAATTTGCTAAATTAGCAGAAACTGCAAAAGCAGCTCTATAATTTAGATTAAATAGAAAATTAAGAGAGTTCTTACGAGGCTCTCTTTTTTATTTTATTAAAAAATATTAATATTTATAAAAAAAATGAAAAGTTATTGACAATATAAAAATATTGTGATAAGATTATTTCAAATCAAGGCAAAGGAGGAAAGAAAAATGTTAAAGACAACATTATTAAGGAATAGGAAATATAATACAACTATATATAGTTTCTTTTGTAATGAGTCTGTTAATATTTTTTGTGATTCTTCCAAAGGAGATATTTTTTAGTATCTAGGTGTATGATATTTCTAATAAATTTTAGAGGGATAATATACTTAGTATTGAAAGATATTAAGATATAGAGTCATATATTTTTTGTTATCAACAGATTAACATTCAAAAGATGTTAGTCTGTTTTTTTATTTATATTAAAACATTTTAGGAGGAGATTTTTATGAAAAAACTATTTTTAAAGGCTATTTTACTTTCAATGTTTGTATCTGGAGTAAGTTTTGGGGCAGATAAACTTTATGTGGGAACAAATGCTGAGTTTGAGCCATTTGAATATCTACAAAATGGAGAAATAGTAGGATTTGATGTAGACTTAATGGAGGAGATTGCTAAATCTATGGGGAAGGAGATAGAGTGGAAAAATATATCTTTTGATGGATTATTGCCAGCTCTTCAAGCTAAAAAATTAGATGTAATTATAGCTGGAATGACAGCTACAGAGGAAAGAAAGAAATTTGTAAATTTTTCACAAACATATTATGAATCTAATCAGATGATGTTAGTTCATAAAAAAAATCCTGTTGTGAAATCTTTTGATGAATTAAAAGGGCATGATGTTGGGGTTGTACTTGGTTATACAGGAGATATAGCTGTAAGTGAGATAGAAGGAGTAAAAGTTCACAGATATAATGCTACTTCAGAAGCTATTATGGCTCTTAAGGCACAAAAAGTAGATGTAGTAGTACTTGATTCAGAACCAGCTAAAAACTATGCAAAACAAAATCCTGAATTAGTATTGATAGATACGGATGTAGCAAAGGAGGAGTATGCAATAGCAGTTGGTAAAGATGATAAAGCCTTAGTTGAAAATATAGATAAAGCTTTAACAGAGCTAAAAGAGAACGGAACTTATGATAAATTGATAAAAAAATATTTTTCTGAAAAATAGATAAGAGTATGAGGAGTGGTGTTTATATGAAAGAGAAGGTAGTATTAGCTTATTCAGGAGGATTAGATACCTCTGTAATTGTACCGTGGTTAAAAGAGAATTATAATAATATAGAGGTAATAGCTGTATCTGTAGATGTAGGACAGAAAGATGATTTTGTAGAGGTGGAGAAGAGAGCTCTAGCAATAGGAGCTTCAAAGTTTTATGTAGTGGATAAAAAAGAGGAGTTAGTAAATGATTTTATATTTCCAATGCTAAAATCAGGGGCTAAATATGAGAATGAATATCTATTGGGAACATCAATAGCTAGACCTGTAATAGCTAAAGCATTAGTGGAGATTGCTCAAAAAGAAGGAGCTACATATATAGCTCATGGAGCAACTGGAAAGGGAAATGATCAAGTAAGATTTGAGTTAGGAGTAAAAGCTTTAGCTCCGAATATGAAGATTATAGCTCCTTGGAGAATTTGGGATATAAAGTCTCGTAAACAGGAGATAGAATATTTAAAATCCCATAATATTAATCTTCCATTTAAAGAGGGAGTAACATATAGTAGAGATGAAAATCTTTTCCATATAAGTCATGAAGGGCAGGAGCTAGAATCACCAAGTAATTCACCAAAATATGAAGATGTACTTCAATGGGTAGTACCTTTAGAGAAAGCAAGTGATACACCTGAATATATCTCTATTGAATTCGTGAAAGGAATACCTACAAAATTGAATGGAAAAAAATTAGATGGAGTAACTTTAATAGATAAACTAAATGAGATTGGAGCAAAACATGGAATAGGGGTAATAGATTTGGTAGAAAATCGTCTTGTAGGAATGAAGTCAAGAGGTGTATATGAAACACCAGGAGGAACAATACTATATTTTGCTCATGAAGAATTAGAAAGATTGTGTTTAGATAGAGATACACTTCAAGCTAAAATGAAATTATCTTATGATATGGCTAAGCTTATTTATAATGGACAGTGGTTTACTAAGTATAGAAAAGCATTATCTGCCTTTGTAGAAGAGACTCAAGAGTATATAACAGGAGTTGTACATTTAAAATTATATAAAGGAAATATAGTTTTAAATGGTATGGACTCTGAATATTCCTTATATTCCCAAGACTTTTCAACTTTTGATGAAGATAATGTGTATAATCAAAAAGATGCTGAAGGATTTATAAATCTATTTGGATTACCTATTAAGATAGAAAGCCTATTGAGAAAATAGTAGAGTATTTGAAAAAGAACTAAAAATATTTTAAATAGGGAGCGATTTTGTAATTAAAAACCACTCCCTATTATTTTTTAAAAAAATTAGCACTCAAATATTGACACGGCTAATAAAAAAGAGTATAATTAAATTATAAAAGGAAGAAGGTATTAAAGCTATATGAAACTTAAAAAATTAGATATTAGTAAATATTAAGGAGATGGTTTATATGTTAATGCCTAGTATTTTTAGAAAAGGATTTATGAATGATATTTTTGAAGATGATTTCTTTAAAGATAATTTTAGAAATCAAAATTTAGTTGGAAAAACAGATATTAAAGAATTGAAAGATGGATATCTTTTAGAGGTTGAATTACCTGGATTCAATAAAGAGGATATTAAAGCTGAAGTAAATAATGGATATCTAATTATTACAGCAGCTCATGATGAAAACAAAGATGAAAAAGATAAAGATGGAAAATATATTAGAAAAGAGAGATATACAGGACAATGTACAAGAAGTTTCTATGTAGGAGATAATGTCTCTCAAGAAGATATCAAAGGAAAATTTGAAAATGGACTTCTAAAATTAGAAGTTCCTAAAAAAGAGCCTAAAGAGAAAATAGAAAATAAAAAATATATACAAATAGAAGGATAAAATATTCAAATTAAATAATTAAATTAAGGTAAATAAAAAACTCAAGGATGTATATGAGTAAGGAAGTAAAGGGCAGTTTTAGAGTAAACTTTCTAAGTTTGACCGACTCTTTCTTTTTCATATAATTATCCTTGAGTTTTAATATTTTACTAAAACTCTTTCGTTATATCTTTGGCATAGTAATTTGGAAATTTTTCATTTAAAAATTTTTCCCCAAGTTGCTGAGTTTCTTTTAGATATCTTTTTATATTTTCATACTCTTCAGGAGCTTTAAACCCAGTTTCCACTATTTGAAAAAACTCGATATTTTCTTTATTGATTATAGCTCCGTTAAATTCAAATTTTCCCTCATTCTTAAATGGAAGATATACAGTTTTTAAAATCTCCTCTTTAGTTGGAAGATTTAAAATCTTTTTTATATTCTCTTCATTTTTTAGTTTAAAAAATACATTGTAAAACATATTGTTCCCCCTTCTGTTTTAATTTGATTATATTTAATTTTTTTACATATCAAGAGTTGTTATCTCTTCTAGTACAAAATATATGAAGTTTAAAAATCTAGAATTAAGTTTTTCTGCTTCAATATTATCTTCAAAAATTGAGTTTATTTTAATCTCTTTAATAGCTCTAGATTTAGAGAAAAGAGAAAATGAGATTTCAACAAAGTTACGATTTATCTTATCTACTAGTATTAACTTATCTTCATTAAACTCTGGAGAATACATTTCAGCAAAATAATCATTTAAAAGTGAATTTATTTTTTTCATAGTTAAAGATAATCCAATAAACTTCTTAATATTAATAGTTGAAGTTTTAAAAATATTAAACTGTTGTGGTAAAAAAGCTTTAAAGTTTTTATTAATATTTTCTAAATTTTCTTCAATTTCACCAGAATAGAAAATTTTAATATTTTCTATATTTGATAGAGGCTCTCCACTTTTAATATCTATAAATTTTTCTCCATCATAATAACAGTAATATTCTGTATTTTTAAATGTAGCTACCCATAAGATGTTTTCAGCAATTACCTTTGTAAAATAAGAGCTTTCAATCTCATTTTTCCAACTTTCTAATGACCAAATTCTCTCTCCTATCATATTGTAGAACATATATTTTTTTATTTCATATAGAAGAAACTCTTTTTTCTTTTTAAATCTTTTTATCTCTTTTTGATAAAAACTCACTCTATTCTCATCATCTTCAAATTTAGCTGAATATTTAGGAAGAGATTTTACCTCTTTATTATCTTGGTTAAAAATAGTAAGTTCTAACTCTTTATTCAATGCTAATTTTATTTTTCTTTTTCCAAAATTAAGAAATCTCTCTCCATTTTTATCAAAATTCATAGAAAAACTCATATTTGAGCTAAGTAAAAGAGTTGTTGTATTAAAATTTTTCTGTTCAACTAAAGATAAAGTTCTTCCTAATTCATTATGATGAATATCAGCTTTAATAAATTTTAATTCATTATTAAATTCCTCTCTTTTTATAGTGAAAAATAGAGAGAGTAAACTTCTAGTTAATTCAAGTTTTGGTTTAGTTATAATATCTTCTAGAAAATCAAATATTTTATCCATTCCATAATCATCAGCTGTAAGAAGGTATGTTCTTACAATGGAACTAGTATGTACTGGAGAGTTATCCTTAACCCAAGTAGTAAAAAGAGAATCTAAACATCTATTCAAGTCATCTATATTTACAAATTCTCTAATAGTTTTTCCTATTTCAATATCTTCAGAATTGTTATTATTCATATAAAGAGCTACATATAGTTTGATAACTCTTTCATCAACAAAATCATCAGAATTTTTCTTTCTTACCATAGAATAAGCTTCTGATTTAGGATAGAAAATATCTTTTTTATAGTTGTCATAGATTGAAAATACATAATTTTCAAGTTGAGAATAGATACTGAAATCCTTTCCTTTATTACTTTCCCAAACTTTTTTTAGAGCTTTAATATTTGCTAAAACTCTTTTATTTTTTGTTTTAGAAAGTTTTTCAATCTCTTCACTACACTCTTTCTCACTATCTTTTAGTATATCAAATATCTCTTCAAGAATAAATCCATCAGACGTAGACAGATATGAAAGTAGCTTAGTTACATCAAAGTTATAATCTGTTTGATAAGAAAGTCTTAAAACCTCATCAAGTGTATAATCTATGAATGTCTTTTTTTCAAGTAATTCGTAGAAAATATCTTCATTATCCTTTAAAAATTTTGAAAATTGCTCTTCAGATAAGATATTTACAAAGTCAATAGTTCCACTAATTAGAAATTTTTTACTGATAGAGGTATTTTTAGACAAAATCTCCCATGGATTTTTACCATTATTTTTTAATCTTTCAAAATGAGCAACCATATTTATAAATTCATTTATGTCCCATTTATTATTCTCATAAAATTTAGAAAGTGTAGCTATATATTCCTCAACATCTGAATAAGTTAACATATATCCTAAAGTATTGATAAGCTCCACTCCAAGTTCTCTATCTTTTGTTTCTTCTAAGGTTTCAAGAAGAGTTTCTATTTCAGTTTTAAATTTACTGATAAAATTTATTTCTAAATCCTTAGATATAAAATTATTATTGATAAGTATTCCTAAAATATAGGCTCCAAGCTCAATATTTTGTAAAAGCATTCTCTCTAGAACTTCAAGTGCTTTTTCATGGTTATCTAGTATAAATTTTCTCATAGGAGTTACTATATTGTACTCCTCACTTCCTCTATACAGATATACAAGTTTATAGATAAAAGGAAGCTTAGAGTTATTAACTAAGTTAAAATACTCGTTTTCATCTTCTGTTACTAAATTTTCTATAGAATAAGAGAAAGTAAGTATTTCAAATAATCCAGAGATAGTTTTTCTATTCTCATTTTCAATATTTAATGTAAAGTAGATGTTTTTTAAGAAATGAATCAATTCCTCATCAAAATTTATAACATCAGTATCCTTTAAGCTATTTGCTAACTCAGTTGCATTAAAATCATAGTTTAAAATATTTTTTATTCTTTCACTTGAGTAGATTTCACAAAGAGAGTTTAATATGAAAGCTTCAACAGCAGATGCATCTTTTTCAGTTTCAAGGGTATATTTCAATTTTAATATTTTAGCAATAAGGTATCTATTTTTTTTACTATTATCAGAAGATAGATAGTATTCTAAAAAACTTGGGAATTTTTTATTTACATCTTCGATCATAGAATAGAGTATCTCTTCATCATTTATATTAGTGAAAGTGTACTCTAAATCTTTAGCTAAAAATTCATTATCTATCCCTAAACTTTTATATATAGTTGTTTTATTACTAAAAGGGCAAGAAGATAATTCAGCTATTAATTTATCTGGGCAGTAAGTGTATCCTAATGTAAATAATCTCTTAATGATATTACTATCTTCACTTTTTTTAAGAGTTTTATTTTTATTAAAAAGATCTAGCTCAGAAAAAAGAGTATGGTTATAAAATTTTATCTTATTTAACTCAGATTTAGAAAACTCTATATCTTCTTCATTAAATAAATAGTTCTCAATTTTTTGCTTGAGAGCTTTATTACAGCTACTTAATAAATATTTTGATATTTTATCTTTACTCATAGGCTCCTCCATCATTGATTTTATTCACTACTATTTTACCACATAATTTAAATATATCCTAATTTCTTATTAGAATAAATGTGGTATAATGATATAAAAGAGAAAAAATCTCTAAAGGGGGAATTAGACTATGAATAAGAGGGTGTTAAGTTCTAGTTATATTGGAGTGGAGTCATTTTTAGTTGATGTGGAAGTGGATATAAGTAATGGACTTCCAAATTTCTCAATAATAGGTTTAGGGGATACAGCAATTTCAGAGAGTAAGGATAGGATAAGGACAGCATTAAAAAATAGTGGATTTAAATTAGAACCCAAAAAAATTATAGTAAATCTATCTCCAGCAGGAGTAAAGAAAGAGGGAGCTCATTTTGATTTACCTATTGCTGTGGGAATAATGATGACAATGGGATTTTTGAAAGATAGATATAGTATTTTGGATAACTATCTTTTTTTAGGGGAACTTTCACTAACTGGAGAGATAAAAAGAGTAAGAGGAGCATTAAATAGTGTAATATTTGCAAAGGAAAAGGGATATAAGGGAGTTGTATTACCAATAGAGAACTATCAAGAGGCAATTTTGATAAAAGGAGTGGATATAATTCCAGTAAAAAATCTTCAAGAGGTAGGAGAATTTATCTCTAAAAATATAGTGAAGAGTGTACAAGAGCAAATTCTTTTACCTAAGGAGGAGAGTGAATTAGATTTTTCTGATGTAAAGGGACAAAGTATGGCAAAGAGAGCTTTAGAGATTGCTGCTGCTGGAAAGCATAACATAATTTTAATAGGAAGTCCTGGCTCTGGAAAAACCATGCTTTGTAAAAGAATTACAACAATACTACCACCTTTGAATGAACAAGAGATAATTGAAAGTACAAAAATATATAGTATAGCTGGAGAACTTTCAGAGGGAAGACCAATAATAAACACCCCACCTTTTAGGGCTCCACACCATACAAGTACCCCTGTAGCTATAATAGGTGGGGGGAAAAAAGTTGTTCCTGGAGAGGTTAGTCTTGCTTTAGGAGGAGTACTTTTTTTAGATGAATTGGCAGAGTTTCCAAGAAGTGTTTTAGAAAGTTTGAGACAGCCACTAGAAGATGGAGTTGTATCTATATCAAGAGCTCAATATAGAGTTGAGTTTAAGACAGACTTTATCTTTATTGGAGCAAGTAATCCATGTCCATGTGGATTTTTACTAGATGATAATGGAAGATGTAATTGTACTTCGACTGAGATAAATAAGTATATGAAAAAGATATCCGGTCCAATTATGGATAGAATAGATTTACATGTTGAAATGAGAAAGTTAACAGATGAAGAACTTATGAACTATAGTATAGGAGAGAGTTCTAATAGTATAAAAGCTAGGGTTATGAAAGCAAGAGAACTACAGAAAAGAAGATACGGAGAAGGAGTATATAACGGAACTATATCCCAAAAACAGATACAAAAATATTGTAAATTATCTGAGGAGAATAGAGAGTATTTTAAAAAAGTAATTCAAGTTATGGAAATTTCAGCAAGAGGATATGATAAAATCTTAAAGGTAGCTAGAACAATAGCTGACTTAGAGGGAAGTGAAAATATAGAGAAGGAACACTTGATGGAGGCTGTTTCTTTTAGAAATAAATAAAAAGTTAAAAAATATAACTTTTTTTCTCAAGATTATGGTATAATAAGAATTATTTACTTTAAAAGTCAATTTTTAATTGGAGGAGAAAATGAGAGAGGAAAAATATGATATCAGTTTTCTAAATGAAGAAAAAATTAATAATATATTAAAATCTGCAACTGAAAAGGCTAAGGATAGAAAATATGTAGAAGAGATAATCGAAAAAGCAGCCTTAGCAGAGGGAATAACAGCAGAGGAATCAGCAGTTCTTTTAAATATTGAAGATAAAGAGTTACTTGAAAAAATGTTTAAAGTAGCTAAGCAAGTTAAAGAGAAAATATATGGTAAAAGAATAGTTATGTTTGCTCCACTGTATGTAAGTAACTATTGTGTAAATAACTGTGTTTACTGTGGATATCAACACTGTAATGAAGACTTAAATAGAAAAAAATTAACAAGAGAAGAGTTAGTAAATGAAGTAAAAGCTCTAGAGAAATTAGGTCATAAAAGAATTGTTTTAGAGGCTGGAGAGGACCCAATTAATTGCTCTTTAGACTATATATTACAATGTATTAAGGACATTTATTCAATCAAATTTGAAAATGGAAATATAAGAAGAATAAATATAAATATAGCAGCTACGACAGTGGAAAATTATAAAAAATTAAAGGAAGCTGAGATAGGGACATATACTTTATTCCAAGAGACATTCCATAAGCCAACTTATGAAAAATTACATCTTTCAGGTCCTAAGAAAGACTATTATTATCATACAACTGCTATGTTTAGAGCTAGAGAAGCTGGAATAGATGATGTAGGTATTGGGGTACTATATGGATTATATGAGCATAAATATGAGACAGTAGCAATGATATTGTATGCTAATGAGTTAGAGAGAGCTACTGGAGTAGGACCACATACTATATCTGTGCCTAGATTAAGAGAGGCAAGTAATGTTACTCTTGAACAATATCCACATATTGTAAATGATGAGGAGTTTAAGAGATTAGTAGCTGTATTAAGATTGGCTGTTCCATATACAGGAATGATACTTTCAACAAGAGAGGAAGCTAACTTCAGAGATGAGGTTATTGAATTAGGAATCTCTCAAGTAAGTACTGGTTCTTGTACAGGTGTAGGAGGATACTCTGAAGCTAATGAGAATACTGCTCAATTTGAAGTAGGAGATCATCGTTCTCCAATGGAGATGTTAGAGAGTTTAATAAATAGTGGATATATCCCAAGTTACTGTACAGCTTGTTACCGTTCAGGAAGAACAGGAGACAGATTTATGGAGATAGCTAAGAGTGGAAAAATAAATGTTATGTGTGAGGCTAATGCCCTTATGACATTAAAAGAGTTCCTATTAGATTATGCAGATGAAGATCTTAAAAATTTAGGAAGCAAAGCAATATTAGAAGCTTTAGATAAGATGCCAGATGAGAATTTTAAAAATAAAATAAAGGGATTCTTGAAAGATATTGAGAACGGAGCTAGAGATATCTCTGTTTAAAAAATATATTTAAATAAAAAATAAAAACTGTTATACTTCTAAATTAAGAGTGTAACAGTTTTTTACATTATATAGTGAAAGGTTACATATAATTTTTTAAATTAACTTTATTTATTACCTAATATAGTGTACATAGTTTTTTAAACCTCTTAAGATAAAGAGTTTTTTTAAAATAAATTTAATCTCTTTTAAATCAATTGGAAAACCAGCTTCTTGGAGTTTAAAAAAGCCAGAATACGCAGTGGATATAGTTTCTGTCAAATATTTTTCAGTAAAAGAAGTATTTATATTTTTAAAATCAATTTGGTATTCGTTTATATTAAACTCTTCAGAGTATTTAGCTGTAGCTAAGTTCACATCTTTATTATAGAAATCCTCTTCCATATCAAAAAAATCATCAAGGGCTTGGAGACTCATTCCAATAGTAAAAAGTCCATCACTAAATGCAGTAATTTTAGGATTATTTTCAACTAATTTGGGAATAGTTAAGCTTATTTCAAAAAGTTTTCCTCCAATTTCACTATGAATATTTTCAAGAATAAATTTTGAACTAGGATATTCCTTATAGAGCTCTCTTTTTCTAATACTTTCTCCCTTTGCAATAGAGTAGATATCTTCTAGTAAAACAATATTTACTTTAGTATTTGTAGGGCTTAATTTCAAAATCTCTTTGGTTAGAAGATCTTGGAATACAAGTGAAATAAAGCTATTTTCAACTAACGGATTGTTTAGTGAGTTAATAAAAATACTCCCCTTTTTTTCATTATCTAAAATATTATCAACCGATGTAACAATTTGTCTTAGAGCAATTATTATTTTTCCATATGAAATAGCTCTTGTTTTTGAGATACCACTTTCATGTATAAGGCTGAGCATAAGAATGGTAAAAAAATTCTTTTTAAATGAAGTTATGAAATTTATATTTGAATAATTTATTGATAATTCATTAAAAAAATTATACTGTTTAAGCTCTAAAGTTATCTCCTTTTGACAAGTTTTTAAAGTTTCGAAAGATTGAATAAAATTTTTCATAAGTAGTCCTGTAGCCATTTTTCCTCCAACATATTCTTTAGTATAATTTTATTATAATATATGAAAGTTAAAATTAGTATAAAATTTAAAAAATTAGGAAAATTTTAACTTATATCTATTAAAATAGAATAGAGGTGGTATGATGTTTAATTTTATTTTAAAGATGGATATGTTTATAACAAATTTAATAGGGAATAGGTCTACTAATATACTAAATAACTTCTTTAGTAAGGAGACTTTAGATATATTCTTTAAAATTATTACTAAATTTGGAGAAGGGTATTTTGAAATTTTTATAGTTATTTTTCTCTACTTTTTAATAAAATATAGAAAGAAAAGTGAGTATTATATATGGATAAAAGGTGTGGTATATACCTTTATTACTTCAACTATAGTTGTTTCAATTTTAAAGAGAGTGATAGGGAGAGAGAGGCCATACGTTAGCTTTGATCCAGATAGATTTTATGGTGTCCAGTATCTATATGAACATGGACTAATTAATAATGCTAGATTCTATTCCTTTCCTTCAGGACATACTATAACTATATTTGTAACAGTTTGGTTTTTATTTTTTAATTTAAAAAGTAGAGTTTTAAAAATATGTTTACTTATATTAGGAATATTAGTTGGAATAAGTAGAGTGTATCTTTTATACCATTGGACATCTGATGTATTGACTAGTATAATCTTATCATATTTTATTGCTCGTATAATTGATAAGAAATTGAAAATGGGAAAAAGTATGGTAAAATTTAATAGAGTAGAGAATAGATGTTAAAATAGTGGATAAGTGGTGGTAGAGAGTGAAAAAGATATTAATAGTAGAAGATGATCCGAAGATAAGAAGAATTTTACAGTTAGAGTTAGAACATGAAGGGTATGAGGTTTTTTTAGCTAAAGATGGAAAAGAGGGAATTAATAAATTTAAACAATTAAGATATGATTTGGTTTTATTAGATTTGATGTTACCAGAGATAGCTGGAGAGGAGGTTTGTAAAATTTTAAGAGAGGGATCAGATATTCCAATAATAGTATTAACAGCAAAAGATGAGATAAAAAATAAAGTTGAGTTATTAGATATGGGAGCAGATGATTATATAACTAAACCCTTTGAGATAGAGGAGCTTTTTGCAAGAATGAGAGTTGCTCTAAGAAATAAGAGAGATTATCAAATAAATAATATGTTAAGATATGATGATTTGGTTTTAAATACTCAAAATAAAGAATTAACTATAGGTCAGAGAAAGATTAGTTTAACTAAAACAGAGTATAGATTATTGGAACTTTTCATTTTGAATAAAGAGCAGATAATATCAAGAGAAAAAATCATAGTAGAGATATGGGGTTATGATTTTGATGGTGAAGAGAAGATAGTAGATGTATACTTAAACTCTTTAAGAAAAAAGATAGAAACTAATAATAAAAAATATATACAAAATATTAGAGGATTTGGATATATGCTAAAAATTAAAATGGGTGATTTAAGTGAAAAAGATATCTAAGATGCTTTTAAAAAGTTATATGATCTTAGTTATGATATTTACATTTTCTGATATAGTCATTTTTTTTACAGTTGAAACTTATATAAAAAAGAGTTCTGCAGATGACCTGTATGCTATTGATAGTTTTTTACAATATGAAACAAAAGAGTTTAAAGAGAAGTTAAATAGAGGTAGGAATATAAAGGATATAATTGATTCTGCTCTAGATGAAGCACCTAAAATACTGGGAAGCTCAATAATATTTAAAGTCAACGGGGAGATAATTTCAAATAATTATTCATTGAATGAATTAAAACAGGTAGAATCTCAGGAGCATTATGATGTTGTAAATGATTATGGATATTATAATATTCAATACTTGAAAAGAAAAATAAATTTGAAAGAGTACCCTGATTTAGAAGTATATATTATAAAAAACTTAAAGAGTGAAAAGAGATTGATGTTAAATATAGTGGGAATTTCTTCCCTTATTTTAGCCTTTACAACTTTAATAGCTTATTTTATCTCAAGAAAATTTTATAATAAATTTGTATTTTCTTTAAATGAACTTCAAAAGTTGACCAATAAGATAAATTTAGAGAATTTTAATACAAATTTTAAAGAGAGTGAATTTTATGAGTTTCAACAAGTAATCATTTCATATAATAATATGTTAAAAAGATTAAAAGAACAAACTCAAAATCAGATAGATTTTGTAAATAATGCATCACATGAGCTAAAAACACCAATTTTTGTAATAAGTGGATATGTAAATATGATAAAAAGATGGGGACTTAGTAATAAGGAATTAGTAGAAGAGAGCCTTGAGGCTATATCTGAAGAGACTAAGAACATGACAAATTTGGTAAATAAATTACTATTTTTAGCTAAGGATGAGAGTAACAATATAAAGAGAGAAGATTTTGATTTAAAAGAGTTAATAGAATTAATAATTAGAGATTTAAAGATTCTCTATCCTCAACAAGATATAGAATTAAAAGGAGAGGGAGAATATTGTATATATTCAGATATTTTCTTAATAAAACAACTGTTGATAAATCTTATAGAAAATGCAATAAAGTATGGAAATAATAAAAAAATAACTATAATTTTGGAGAAAAGAGAGGGAATTGTAGCTAAGATAATTGATAGAGGTAAGGGAATAAGTAAAGAAAATCTTGAAAGAGTTTTTGAAAAATTTTTTAGAGAGGATAAAGCTAGAAGTAGAAGTCAAGGAAGTCACGGTTTAGGGCTTGCAATTGTAAAAAAAATAGCTGATATACTGGATATAAAAGTAAGTATAGAGAGTGAAATAGGTATTGGAAGTAGAGTAAGTATTGATTTTAAAAATTTATGATAAAAGTTTAGAGCTAAAATTATTTGATCAAGAGTAAGTTTATAAAGGAGTATAGAGTAGTATACTTTAATTTATAAATATTATTCTTGATTTTTATTTTGTAAAAATCAAAGTTATAAGTTATTCATTATCTTTTGAGTATAGAATATACAATTAAATTAAGATGTGATATAATTTATATTAAAGTAGAAAAAATTAATATATAAATTTTTTAGGGAGTAGGAATTATGAAGGAAAGATTGAAAAAGTATATTAGGAAAAGAGCAATATTTGGTTTAACAATACTTTCATTTTTTATGATTCTATCTATTTTTTCACTATTAGTAGTGAAAGATAAAATTTTAGATAATATACAGCTAATGGGGAAACAAATATCAGAACAATTATTAATAAAAGAGAATGAAAAAATTGGAAATTATGAGATGTTTGTTAGAACTGCAGGAATTTGGTTAAATGACCAAATAGAGAAACATAAATCTGATGATGAGTTAAGAGAGTGGATGAAAGAATATACAGATTATATTAATCAGGAGTTAAATACTAAAAAAGTAGAAATCTATGCGGCTATAGATAAAAAAATTATAGGTGCTACTTATTGGGAAGGAGATGAACACTTTAATGTAGATGAAGCTGAGTGGTATAATTTGGCTATATTGGCTAACGGAAAAGTTATTTATACAGATACTTATAAAGATATCAGAACAGGAGAGTCGAGTTTTACAGTAGCTAAAAAAATAAATGAGAATGGAGATGTTTTAGCTGTAGATATATATTTAGACGAGTTATCAGAACCAGGATTTTATAAGGATTTACCTCTTGGAAGTTCATATTTTCTTTGTGATGCTAAGGGAAATATAGTTTATAGTATACATAGAAGTAAAAATAGTGAAAATGAAATAAATAGATATATTCAAAAGGTAATATATGAGATATTAGATGGAAAACATGATGTAGCAGATTCTTTTACTATTGATTTAGAAGGGAAAAAAAGAGGAGTGTATTACTCCTTATCAAAAAATGGATGGATATCTATATTAACAATACCGTATACCACTTTATTAATTGAAGTAGAGGAATTATATTACTTTTATATAGGAAGCTTCGTATTACTTATATTAATAGGAATAGTGTCTTATTATAGAGAAGTTTGCTTGAATAAAAAACTAGAAGAAACTAATGAAGCTGTAAGAGTTTTAGGAAATTCATATTATGCTATTTATAGAGTTGATTTTAAAAAAGAGAGATATTTTATGTTAAAGGGTTCTGGGTATATGCAAGAACTATTATCTCGTTCGGGAAATTATCAAATTTTTATAGAAACTTTAATCGAAGTAATAGAACCAGAAGCAAGGGAAGAATTTAGAAAAGGATTTTCATTAGAAAGTATCAGAGATTTAGTTAAAAGAAGAGTAAAGGATTTTGGTGGGGATTTCAAAAGAAAATTTGGTTCAGAATATAAATGGGTAAACGTAAGAGTTCTTTATGATGAATCTTTAAGTATTAATGAAGTTATTTTATGTTTTAAAGAGATTAATGATGAGAAGAAGCAACAATTAGAACACATAGAATTACTAAAAGATTCATTGAAAACAATGGAAAAAAATATGGAATCTAGAAATATATTTTTCTCAAATATGTCTCACGATATGAGAACTCCTTTAAACGGAATAATTGGTTTATCTGAGTTGGCAAAATCTCATGTAGAAAGTCCAAGTGAAATATTAAAATATCTAGAAAAAATTAATAGTTCAAGTAAACAACTTTTAAATCTAATAAATGATATTTTAGATTTGTCTAAGGCAGACTTCGGAAAATATGAATTGAATAGAGAGGAATTCTCTCTAAAAGAGAGTATAGAAGAGAGTCTAATTCTTTTTGAAGTAGATGCTAAAAAAATGGAGAAAGATTTTGAAGTTATATATAAAATAGAAAATAATAGAGTTATTGGTGATTTTAATAAAATACGTCAAATTTTAAATAATATTATCTCAAATGCTTTTAAATATACAAGAGTTGGAGATAAAATAACTTTAACAGTAGAAGAGATAAAAAGAGAAAAGTATTCTAATTTCCGTTTTGAAGTAAAAGATACCGGTTATGGAATGACTGAAGAATTTTTAGAAAGAATATTTCTTCCTTTTGAAAGAGAAACAAGATTTGGAGCTAAAGGTATAAAGGGAACTGGTCTAGGAATGCCGATTGTAAAAAATCTAGTTACACAATTAGAGGGAGAGATTGCTATAACAAGTGAAATAGAGAAGGGAACAACAGTTTCTATAATTATTCCATTGGAGATTTCTAAAGAAAAAGTGGAAGTAAAAGTCAAAGAAGAGAACGGATTTGAAACTTCACTTGAAGGAAGAACAATATTAATTGCTGAAGATAATGAGATTAATATGGAAATAGCTACAGAATTTTTACAAATGAAAGGATTAAATATAATACAAGCTTGGAATGGATTGGAGGCAGTTGAGAAATTTGAAGCTTCTAAAGTAGGAAGTATTGATGTTATACTAATGGATATGCAAATGCCAGAGTTAGATGGATGTGAAGCAGCTAAAAGAATTAGAAATCTAGGCAGAAGTGATGCTAAGAGTATTCCAATAGTAGCAGTAACAGCCAATGCTTTTCCTGAGGATATATCAGCAACAACTTTAGCAGGAATGAATGGACATATATCTAAGCCGATAGATTTTAATATATTAGAGAAGAAATTGAAAGAATATTTAAAAAGAAAGTAAAGGAGTAGATGATGAATAATAGAGATACGATTTTGATAGTTGATGATCAAGAGATAAACAGAGCAATATTAAGTCAAATTTTTATAGAAAAATATCAAATTGTAGAAGCTGAAAACGGAAAAGTTGCCTTAGAATATATAAAGAAAAATAAAGAGAGAATAGTGGCGATACTATTAGATATAATAATGCCAGAAATGGATGGAATAGAGCTATTGAGAATTTTAAAAAAAGAAAAATTAGAGGAGAATATTCCTATTTTTTTAATAACAGCAGATACTTCTCAAGAGAAAATGAGAGAGGGATATGAACTAGGGGTAAATGATATTATCGAAAAACCTTTTGTTCCGTTCTTCTTAGAAAAAAGAATAAAAAGTATTATAGAACTCTATAAGACAAGGGAAAGATTAAATAATATAGTTGAACATCAAGCTGAAATTATTGAGGAAAAAGTTAAGGATATAAAAATTTTGAGTAATACTATGCTTGAAACATTAGCCTTAGCTATTGAGTTTAGAAGTGGAGAGACAGGTCAACATGTACAAAATATAAGAAAATTGACTTTTAAACTTTTAAAGAAATTAAAGCAGGAAAATTATGAAGAGTGTGTAAACTTAACAGATGAAGATATAGAAAATATTGCAAATGCTTCTATACTACATGATATAGGAAAAATAGCTATTCCAGATGCTATTTTGAACAAGCCAGGAAGATTTACTCCTGAAGAGTTTGAAATAATGAAAACTCACTCAGCAAGGGGTGGAGAGATAATCGAGAGAATACCTTGCAAAGAAAAAAGACCACTATTTAGGTATGCTTATGATATTTGTCGTCATCATCATGAGCGTTGGAATGGAAAGGGATATCCTGATGGTTTAGTTGGAAAAGAGAATAAAATTTGGGCTCAAGTAGTAGCTTTAGCAGATGTTTATGATGCTTTAATAAGTAAGAGATGTTATAAGGATCCATATGAAAGACAGAAAGCTGTTGATATGATAGTGAATGGAGAGTGTGGAGAATTTAATCCAGAGTTGATAAAAGCTTTTATAGAGATAGAGAAAGAATTATAAAAAATATTAATATTTAAAATTGCTTTTTTTAAAGTAATATAGTATAATAAAAAAAAGAAATATGGCAAAATAACGGCAACGTTATGACGCAAAGCTATAGGGTCTTATGGAGACAGCCAGTTGCAACTTAAAAGATATAAAAATCTTTCAAGTTGCATTTTTTTTAATCAAAATAAAAAGTTTAGGAGGATATTATGAAAAAATTATTATTATTATTATTTGGAATTATGTCTAGCTTATTAATGGGAGAGAATGAAAAATCTGTAAATGTACAAGTTACAGCAAGGGTAATAAAACCTATTGAAGTTGTAAATAAAAAGGATGTAGAATTTGGAACTATTGTAGTTGGACAAGAGAATGTAAAAGCAAAGTCAAATGGTTTTATAACTTTTTCTGGAGAGGAAAAAATAAAAGTAAGTTGGAAAGCTGAAGATGGTCACGGATTTAATAAGATAAATGATCCGATAGTGGTTACTATAGCTAATGGAGAAAATGAGATTAAGACACTAATATCAACTGAAGAAGTTTCAAATGGAGTTTTAAACTTAAATGGTACTCAAGAAACAATAGTGTTTAGTGGAAAAATAGATAAAGTACCAGAAGTGGCTCCAGGTAGTTATTCTGGAAACTTCACAGTAAGAGCAGAGTATATAGATTAATAAAAAAGAGAAATAGAGGGAGGATTGAGTTGCGAGTGAAAAGATTAGTATTTTATTTTTTCCTAATAACTAGTATAGTTTTTGGGGGAGAAGGGTTAAAGGTAGGGTATCCTTTAAATCTTACAGATATGTATTTTTACAAAGATTTAGAAAGTATTGCTTATAAAGGGGTTTATAGTGATTTATTAAAGGATTTTAATAAAGATGGTAAATATGATTTCGAGTATCAAGGTGGAAATGAAACAGGAGATTTAGTTCTAAGAGTAACACAAAATGAAGAAAATGAAAATTATAATTATATAGTTACTCCATTTAGTTATAGAGCGGTTATGTTAGTAAATATGGATAGTATGTTTACTAAGGTAGATGATCTATATGGACTAACAGTAGGGTATGTAAAAAATCAAAGAGGAATAGAAGCAATTGAAGGTAGAAATAAAGGAGTAGAGTTTTATAAAACTTCTTTTGAAAATGAAAATCAAGCAATGTTAGCTTTAAAAAATAAAAAAGTAGATGCTATTGTTTTAAAAGATTGGAATGAAAGCAATCCATTAGAAAAAAATTTTAGAGTAATTAGTACTGTACTTACAAAGGAACAAATTGGAGTTAATAAAACAAAAGTTGATTTATATGAAAGTCTAAAAAAATATTTTGAAACTTTAAATGATACGACTCTTAGCGAGATTGTTGATAAAAATAGAATAGCTTTTTATACATACCTTTTAAAAGATACTCCAGATTATAGTTTTATAAAGGAGAAATATAAGAGTTTAAAAATATCTTTACCAAAAGATAAATATTATTTACCAATTTATTATGAAGAAAATGGTATATATAAAGGGTTATTATTTAATATCTTAGATGATATAGAAAAAATAGTAGGAATACCTTTTGAAGTTATAGCTGATAGAGAAAAAGCTGATATAAGAGGATTATATATAAGTAAGGAAACAGATGCAAATTTTGTAGCTACAAAACCTTACTATAAAACTGACATAGCTGTTGCAAGTACAAAAAAATCTTATTTGATGACAGAGATAAGCGATTTGGATAACTCAAAAGTTATAGTAGTTGAAAATCAAACTGTAGGAAAGTATGTAGAAGATAGAACTGAGGGAGTAACTTTGGTGACAGCTCCTACAATTCAAGAGGGAGTAAATAAACTAATTGCTGGAGAGGGAGAATATATAGTTTCATATAGTAACCCTTTAAGAGGGGTAATTTTAAATACTTTTGTTGATAAAAAGGTGGGAATTATAGGGAGAATTAATGAAAAATTTGGTATCTCTATGGGAGTAAAAGCAGATGATGAAGCACTATTTAATATAATTAATACAATATTAAATAGTTATTCAGTAGAAGAAACAACATTAGAAACAAATAGAACAGCTCAAGTAATAATAAAAACAGACTATTCTATGGCTGCTAAAATTGGAATTCCATTAGCAATTATAGCTCTTATATTAGCAATAGCTTTAAGAAAAGCTGTAATAAATAAAAGAAAAGCAGAGAAAATAGGTAATACTTTATTAGAAACAATGGTAAAGGTAAATCAATTAAAACAAACAGAGTCAGGATTACATGCTAAAAGAATATCTCTTCATGCTGAAGTTTTAGGGGAGAAATTAGGATTATCAAAAGATTTAATAGATGGAATGAAACAATATGCAATAATCCATGATATTGGAAAAGTTATTGTTCCAGCTGATATTTTAAATAAGAGTGGAAAGTTAACTCCAGAAGAGTTTGAAGTAATGAAAAAACACCCAGAGTTTGGATATGAGATTATAAAAGAACTTGAATTAGGTAAGATAGCAGAAAATGTAGCTAGATATCACCATGAAAAATGGAATGGAAAGGGATATCCATTAGGATTAAAAGGAGAAGAGATTCCATTAGAGGGAAGAGTAATAGGTATTTTAGATGTATATGATAGTATGAGAGAGGATAAAGTGTATAAAAAAGGATTATCTCATCAAGAAGCGATTGAAATTATTAAAAATGAGAGTGGGGTAAGTTTTGATCCAAAAATAGTAAAAGTGTTTTTAGAAAATGAAAAACTATTTGAAGATATCTATAACAAAACTTCTGGAAAAATAGATCTAGTAGAAGAGTACTATAGAATAATGAAATAAATGCAATAGGCAAAAAGAAGGTGAAGACTTGAAAAATAAATTTTTGATTTTCTTATTTCTTGTTTGTTCTTCAATAGGTGTTTTTGGGGAAAAGATTGGAAATATAAAAGAAGAGTTTTTTATAACAGAATATACAGAAGAAAGCTCAACTGAAAATCTAAAAATAGAGCAGGAGTTAATGGTACAGACTGTAGATCCTGTGAAATTAGCAGATAGTTATTCAAGAAGAGTAACAGGCTTAATTTATGATACTCTTTTTGTAATAAATAGTAATGGAGAGATTGTTCCAAATTTAGTTGAAAGATATAATTGGCAAGAGGAAAATAAATTATTTATAAAACTTAAATCAGGAATAAGATTTCATGATGGAAGCGAGCTAACTTCTAAAGATATTGAGAATTCGTTAATGAGATTAAAGAAAGAGGGTACAGTTGTAGAGATGTATAACTCTATTCTGGGAGTAGAAATAATAGATAAATATAGTTTGATAATTAATCTAAATATAAGAGATGGATTATTATTAAATGCTTTATCAAACTCTTTTTCAAGCATTGCAAAAGTGGAAAATGGTAAATTT